>OHJI01000227.1_pt1 | contig 31408 bp, 30 predicted proteins | sample 1568571 | NCBI WGS metagenome assembly OHJI01 (sample SAMEA3879583, study PRJEB24766) | human gut metagenome | biome: human-associated habitat; feature: feces | place: USA | collected 1985/1987
ACTATGGACAGGATACGCTCAAGGACGGCGGAACCCGCTACGATGAACTTGGCGTCTTCCTGCCGCTGGAACATTTTGCAGACCGGCTGGAACGCCATATGGAAACTGCCACCAAGATCGTTTACGGGGAGTAAGCACCCTGTAAACGGGTTCCCTTTTATGACCTCAAACACAGCAAAACAAAACGCAGAGAGCTGAGACAGTTCTCTGCGTTTTGCTTTATAGAGGGAGAGAGGTGACACGCACGTCATGTGCAATAACGGAATGTCTTATCGGTGATGATACGGGCAAAAATCAGACCCAGCGGAAGTGACACGATGATAAGGATGGCATTTGCAAACCATGTGGCTGAGTCGGTCAAAGACATGATGCCCAGATTGTAAATGGCACGGTAGAAATACAGCCCCGGAACCATAATGACGATGGAAGGAACCGTGACCGAGATACGGGGATAGCCTGCGGCACTCTTCAGGCAGGATGCCAGCAGACCGGCCAGCAGCGCACCCAGAAACGCAGCCACAGCGGGCGGGAACCCGGCAAGGCTGACCAGTTCCAGCCGGAATGTGTTCGTCACGGCACCGATGAGGGCTGCACAGACCGCCAGATTCCGGGGGCTGTTGAACATCAGTGAGAAACCGAATACGCCGCCAAAGCTCGTCAGCAGACGGAACACGATCTCTTCCGGAACCGTCAGGCTCAGGGCCGGGAACTGTACCGGCTGTAAATGCAGCAGAAGTGCCATGATCCATGCCGTCATGGTAGCCACCAGAATGATAAGCATGGCGTAGGCAAGGCGTTCCAGCCCGGAACGCATATCTAGCTTGGCAAGGTCGATACCGCTCGTGATGAACGGAAAGCCCGGAATGATAAAGAGCATGGAGCAGATGTAGCCTGCCTCATGCTGTATCGATACGGCAAACAACACCTCAGCCAGCTTCAGCAGGACAGCATACACGAGGCTTGCCGAACAGACTGAAGCCGTGATGCCCAGAAACAGAGTGAAATGGTGTTTTGTCAGCTTGCAGCGCACAAAGTTGCCGATGCCTGCGCCGCAAAAGGCAAACAACATCTCGATTGGGCCGCCGCCCAGTAAAAAGGTGAAGCACCCGCAGGCCAGTGCTGCCGCAAAACCAAGCGCAGTAGGGGAATACAGACCGTGGATGCGCTCGATCTCATCGAGGTGACTGTGCAGTTCTTCGCCAGTCATGAATTTTCCTTCCCGGTCAAAGTCGTTGACGAAATGTTCCAACCGATTCAGGCGGGAGGTGTTCACACCCGTATTTGTCAGGCAGAGCGACTGGGTATAGCACTGATCTCCATCAAAACAGGTGAACTCGATGGACAGCAGACCGATGTCTGCCGTTGTCGTAACGCCCAGTTCCCGCGAGAGGGTATTCATAGAACTTCGGACACGCCATGCACCCGTGCCGCATTCCAGCAGCATCAACCCGGTGCGGCCAATGACAGATGCCTTTTCTACAAGCCCTGCCTCCGTGATGGGGATGCCTTTGCTGGCCGACGCATAGTCGTGCCAGTAGACTTCCATGTGATTTTTGATGATCTCACTTTGCCGCTGTCCCATACCGGAAAGCCTCCTTTGTGATATGGGAATACCGCAGTCCATCAAGACTGCGGTGCTATTATAAAAGAATTTGCAGCGTGGGTAAAACGTATCTTGAATATGCCTGCAATGCGGATCCGGTATCGCAGAAAAAACTTGTGTTTTTGTTCCATCTGCGATAGGATGATAAAAAGCCATCGGGAGGGATCCGCTATGACCTTGCAGCAGCTTCGTTATGTTACCACCGTAGCCGACACCGGCACGATCAGCCGGGCGGCACAGCAATTCTATATTTCACAGCCCAGCCTGACGAATGCCATCCGAGAGTTGGAGCAGGAAGTTGGGTTGACCATTTTTCACCGCACCAACCGGGGTGTGGCTCTGACTCCGGAGGGAGAAGAGTTTCTGGGATATGCTCGGCAGGTGCTGGCTCAGATAGAACTCATCGAAGAGAAATATCTTGGCTCGGCCCCGGTCAAGCATCAGTTTTGCGTGTCGGCCCAGCACTATTCCTTTGCCGTGGAAGCCTTTGTGGAACTGTTGAAAGAATACGGCGGAGAGGAATACGATTTCCGTATCCGAGAGACGCAGACCTACGAGATCATTGAGGATGTTGCGAAGCTGCGCAGTGAGGTGGGCGTGCTCTATCTGAACCACGACAATGAAACCGTTCTGCGCAAAGTCATCCGAGAACATGATTTGATTTTCACGCCGTTCTTCACCGCAAAGCCCCACGTGTTCGTCAGCGCAGCCAGCCCGTTGGCGCAGAAAAAGGCTTTGACACTGGACGATTTGAAGCTCTACCCGCGCCTTTCCTATGAGCAGGGGGAGCACAATGCGTTCTATTTTTCGGAGGAGATTTTGAGCACTCTGGACAGCAAAAAGGACATTCTGGTGCGAGACCGTGCAACTCTGTTCAATCTGCTGATCGGTCTGGATGGTTATACCATTTGCAGCGGCGTCATCAGCGAGGCACTCAACGGTCCGAACATCCGTGCCGTGCCGCTTTTGGTGGATGATTCCATGCAAATCGGCTATCTGACCCACAAACAGGTGCAGCCCGGACGATTCGGAAAACAGTATATTGCGATTCTAAAAAAGTATACAGAGCAGGTATAATTTCAAGCTATATCAAAGCGCCTGTATTTCGTATTTTACACAAACCCACTCCTGCGGTATACTGTTGCCATCAAGCAACGAACAGGAAAAATGACGTATAGAGAGGGTTTTGCGATATGGCAGAATTGAAATCACCGTTCCGTTATGACTTTGTGGGCAGCTTCCTGCGCCCCCAGCGCTTGAAAGAGGCACGTGCCCAGTTCAAGGCCGGCGAGATCGACCGTGCCGCGCTGACCGCTGTGGAAAATGAGGAGATCACCCGCCTGATCGAGAAGCAGAAGCGTGCTGGTTATCACGCCATTACCGATGGCGAGTTTCGCCGTAGCTACTGGCATCTGGATTTTATGTGGGGGTTCCACGGTATTGATGAAGTGGAACTGGATCACGGTTATTTCTTCCACGGTGAGGAGACTACCCATGGTTCCATTAAAGTGAGTGGTAAGATCAGCGGTGAGAACCATCCTTTTGTAGAGCACTACAAATTTGTCAAGCAGTTTGAGGATGAGAATTGCATCGCTCGCCAGACCATGCCTGCCCCGGCGCAGCTATTGGCCGAACTGTACCGTGAGGACAATGGCAAAAATACGGATGCTGTTTACCCCGACCACGAACAACTGATTCAGGATATTGCTGCCGCCTACCGCACCGTCATTCAGGAGTTGTATACCGCTGGCTGCCGCAATATCCAGTTTGACGACTGCACATGGGGCATGATCGGAGACCCGAATTACCAGAACTTCCTCAAGGAGAGCAATACCAAAGTGGAGGATGTGGCCGCAGAGTACCTGCGTCTGAACAATTTGGCACTGGAAAACCGCCCGGAAGGTCTGACAATTACCACGCATGTCTGCCGTGGGAACTACCACTCTACTTGGGCCAGCGAGGGCGATTACTTCACCATTGCGCCTTTCCTGCTGGCACAGGAAAATGTAGATGCGTTCTATCTGGAGTTTGACGATGCGCGTTCCGGCAGCTTTGAGCCGCTGAAATATGTGGCCGATGGCAAAAAAGTGGTGCTGGGTCTTGTCACTACCAAATCTCCTCGGTTGGAAAATAAGGATGCCGTCATCGCCCGCATCCGCGAGGCAGAGAAGTACATTCCTCTCGACCGTCTTTGCCTGAGTCCGCAGTGCGGCTTTGCCTCCTGCGAGATCGGCAATAAGCTGACCGAGTTGGAACAGTGGAACAAGCTCAAACTGGTCAAGGAAATCGCTGAGACCGTCTGGGGTAAATAAGAAGTATGACCGGCAGTTCTTTGAAAACAGAGAACTGCCGGTTTTCAATATAAATTTATCTTGCAATTCTGCACAAGTTATGGTATATACATTATACGAAACATTGCCTTGATGAACGCTTCACCGTTCAATGATGTATAAATGGGAGGTGCCTGCCATGACCGCCGTGATCTATGCCCGCTATTCTACTGATAGTCAGCGCGAAGAATCCATTGAAGGTCAGATCCGGGAATGCACCGCCTATGCGGAAAAGAACGGCTTCACGGTGGTGAAGCATTACATTGACCGTGCCATCTCCGCTAAGACCGATAACCGCCCGCAGTTCCAGCAGATGATCAAGGACAGTGAGCGTGGCATCTTTGACATCATCATTGTCTGGAAGCTCGACCGCTTTGCCCGGAACCGCTACGACAGTGCCCGGTACAAGACTCAGCTGAAGCGAAACGGCGTGAAACTGGTATCGGCAACGGAAGTCATTTCGGCTGGCCCGGAGGGCATTATTCTGGAATCGGTGCTGGAAGGCTACGCCGAATACTACTCGGCTGACCTGTCCGAAAAGGTCGTGCGCGGCATGACCGAGAACGCTCTCAAGGGCATTTATAATGGTGGCACGATTCCGTTCGGCTACATGATCGATGAGACCCGGCATTACCAGCCAGACCCGCTGCTGGCTCCGTATGTGGAGCAGACGTTCCAGAAGTATGCGGACGGTGCGACCATGACTGACCTGCGGGATTGGTTGAAGGCGCACAACATCAAAAATTCGATGGGCGGGGAGATGTCCTACAATACGATTCAGCGGATGCTGAGTAATCGCCGGTACATCGGCGAATTGCGTTTGCGGGATGTGGTACAGCCCAATGCGATCCCGGCTCTTGTGTCAGAGGACCTGTTCAACAAAGTACAGGAAAAGCTGGCGAAAAATAAAAAGGCCCCTGCCCGTCATAAGGCAGAGGAAAGCTATCTGCTTACCACCAAGCTGTACTGCGGTAAGTGCGGAGCGCTGATGTTTGGCGAAAGCGGTGTCAGCCACACCGGGAAGATGTACACCTATTATAAGTGTGCTGCTGCCAAGAAGAAAAAGACCTGCGATAAAAAGGCCGTGCGGAAACAGTGGCTGGAAGATCTGGTTGTCAACGAGACCATGAAACTGGTGGAAGACGATGCTTCCATGAATGCCATCATCGCCAAAGTGATGGAGCTGCAAAATCAGGAAAGCACGGATTTGCCCATCTATGAAAAGCAGTTGAAAGAAACGGAAGTCGGCATCACCAATATGCTGAATGCCATCCAGATGGGCATTCTGACAAGCTCTACCAAGGAACGGCTGGAAGCGCTGGAAGAACAGCGGAAGGAGCTGCAAGCCCGCATTGCCGAGGAACGGCTTGCCAAGCCGAAGATGAAAGAAGAGTTCGTCCGCTTTTGGCTGCTTCGCTTCCGCAAGCTGGACATGACCCAGCTGGAGCAGCGGCAGGCACTGGTGGACACCTTCATCAATGCCATCTATCTCTACGATGATAAGGTACTTATTACCTTTAATTATAAGGAAGGTACAGAAACGGTCGCTTTCGGGGAAGCTGTGAAAGCGGAGAAAAGTTCGGATATGAGTGCGCGAGGTGCACCAAATTTTGAACGTCAAATAGTAAGATTTGACGTTTTTTTGTTATGTAACCCCAAAAATCGGGGTCTGCACGGGCGATGCACGGTCGGCTTTTTCTTAGGAATCTTCTGCATAGGCTGGAATTACTTTGAAATGCGTGGTAAATTTTGCATTAGGTCAGCAGAGCCAGACGGAGCTGCGCCTTTACTTCGGGGTCTGCATTCTTCAGCAGTTCCAGCAGAGCAGTCATAGAGATGGTCGGTTCGCCTGCGGCGGGTACAGCCTGCGGGCTGGGGCTTTCGGACTTAGCATAGAAGCCTTCCTCGAACTTCCTGCCCAGCTCTACACGGGGGGACTGCTGGATATGGGCGTAGGTGTTCACCAACATATTTGCCGTAGCGTGTCCTGTGGTGCCCTGAACGGCCTTCACATCGCCGCCGGAGATCATCAGCTGATAGGTGGCACTGGAATGGCGCAGACCGTGAAAGACGATGCGGGGAAACTCCGGGTGTGCGTCCTGCCATTTCAGGAACTTTTTGCGGATGAGTACTGGCTCCACTGCCAGACCGTTGGGCAGACGGAACAGCATTCCGCTGTCATGGTAACGTGCAGGGTCTTTCCTCTCGTCTGCCGCCAGCTGATTCAGCCACTTCTTCAGTTCCTCTTTCAAGGCAGAGGTCATGAAGATGGTGCGGCAGGAGGATGCGGTTTTGGTACTTTTCAGGATGAGGGAAGTGGTGCTGTGCTCCAACTTATCCGGAAACACCTTGATGATGCAGCCATCGTCCACCTGATTCAGGGCTTCTTTCCGCACCCGCTGCATCAAAATCAAAATCCTCCGGGGTCAGACCCACAATCTCGCCCTCTCGCAGCGCACCCACCAGCGTGAGGTGCACCGCCAGATGCAGGGTTGGGCCCTCCATGCTGTCCAGAGCCGCCCGCATCTCCTCTACCGTCCAGATGGTGCGCTCCTGCGTGGACTTCTTGGGGCTGTCCACGGGAACAGGGCTTTTGACAAGGATGCCCCACTCTACGGCATACTGGAAGGCTGTACCCAACAGCCGATGAACCTCGTGGATCGTCGTGCCGGATAGAAACCGCTGCTTCTGCTTTTCGGTCAGTTCCTGCTTCTTTCCCTCGACATACGAACCGCAGGGCGTTTTGCTCAGGGTCGTGTAGAGGTTCTCTATGTGGTAGGGCTTGAGTTTTTGCATTTCCATCGGGTCTGTGAGCTTTCTGTCCCGAATCATGTTCATTTCAAGCTGCTGGAGCTCCTCAAAACTCAACGGCAAAATTTGAGCGGAAAACTCGGGGTCTATTTTGAGACTGCTTAGTTTCAGCATATTGTTCGCCTCCTTTGACAACAGTGTACCGGTTTCTGCAGCAAAAGCTTATGGACTCGTAGTCCAGGTTGCCCACCCTCTTAGTCCATGCGTTGTACACAATGATGCAAAATAAAAATCCGACCCGATTCTACGATGCTATGGCATCGTGTGAATCAGATCGGAGACTTGGAAGCGTTTGCCGTAAGATGTAAGGGAGTGTGTGGAGTCAAAAATATGAAGCGTTTTGCGCCGGCGAGAACTGAAGGATATATAACCGGCAAGCAACACATCGTTCTCTCGGCACATCTCAATTTTAGCGTAGGTTTGGGTATCTGTATCGCTCACTGGCTGTGAACTTTTCAGAACCAACACCATTGTAGCAAGCAGTACATACATCTGCTCGTTTTGCGTTGCAAAACACTTGTTGGGAAATCCCAACCCCTTTCCGATCTGTACCGTGCCGATGCAGGCTAGGCATCTTTCTACGCAGTGTTTATGGTTTTGATCAATCCAACTCCAGATCCTCAAAGCCGGTGACTGTTTCAAACCGGCGGGTGCGCACCTCCATCATCTCGCTGATGAGTTCGGCGGGCAGGCAGAGCGCACCGGCCATCCGGAGGATGGCACTGACATCGGCAGCAGTCAGCAATTCACAGCGGCAGAGAAAACGGAATAACGCGGCATACGCCTGCTCTGCCGGGCAGGGCATGAACTGTGAAGCCCGGTCGAAATACTGCACCAGAACTGCACAATACCACTGGCGGTCGGCGGGGGAAAGCCCTGCAGAGGCTTCCAGCCGAGCCAGCGCCATACGAGCCGAGAAATCCAGCCGGAACGCGTTTTGGGCCAGTTGGTCAAAGTAAGGCATCGGCTGGGTGAAGAACAGCACCGGTACCCGCAGGATGGCTCCGAATTTGGCATCGCCTGCCAGAATTTTATCCCGGGCCACGGGCAGACCCAGCCGCGCCACCACATGGCCGGAAACATCGGCCTTTTCCAGCCAGAGCAGTGCGGCAGTGTGGTCAAATGCAGACACAGCCACAGTGACAGTACGGCTCCAATTTTCACACCCAGCATCCCGTGCAGTCAGGGTTACCAGACCGGAACTGTTGAAGCTGTGAGCGCCCAGCATTTTAAGCTGTGGAGGCAGCGTCAGCTGTTTCAGGGCATGACACCCGGCAAACGTGCCCACATCTGGCATGATCTGATCCGTGGGGCGGGGCAGATAGCCCAGAGCCTGCAGCTGCTCCGGCAGATGGACGCTGGTAAGGCGGCTGCAGTCGCCGAATACACCGGCAGGCAGGGCGGAAATGGCATCCGGCAGGGTGATGGAAGTCAGATTTGTGCAGTGGTAGAACGCGTAGGGACCAATGTGAGTGATGCTGTCCGGCAGTGTGACGGAAGTCGGCCCGCCTTCGTCCAGCGTTTCGGTGGTGACTGCGCGGCCCATTCGCATACAAAATATGCTGAAACTGATAGGCGATTGCCCGAACTGCGCAAAGCAGCTCTCATCCAGATGGCTGGCGGCAAAGGCGGTAGCGGCAATGGCGGTGACAGTGCGGCCTTCTACAGTGTCGGGTACCACAGCAGGCCGTGCCAGCCGGGGCCAGCGCACCAGCGCCAGAGAGCCATCCGGCAGAGGGGCAAAGTCTGCTGTCAGGGGCAGGGCATCGGTGTCGGACTCTTCGTTCAGATGGCTGAGCCGTGCAAACTCTGCGCTCATGTCGGGAGCATCGCCGCCCCAATCATCCTCGTCATCCTCCTCCTGCAAGAGAGCTGCCAGTGCGGCTCCGGGCAGGGAGGAGGCCTTTTTTGTTTCCGGGACGGGGGGTGTCCAGCGGCTGCCCAGCGTTCCGGCGTTGGTTACTTCAAATTGCAGCAGTTCCATTTTACACCAGTCCTGTCAGGTCGATCTGGTGCAGCAGCTGCTCCGACTGCCGGTGCAGCAGCAGATCCCGGCTGGCTGCAAAGTAATCGGTGCTGAGAAACTGCCCCAGAAATGCGGTGGCTACGGGGGCTACGGTCAGATCGTTTACCGCCATGCTCAGCTCCGTTCCCTTACCGAAGGCTTCCTGTAAAAAACGGAGCAGATCGCCAAGCTTCTTCTGCGTTTCAGCGACCTCAGCCTGCAGGTCGGCGACCGAGCGCTGATAGCAGGCCTTGAGGGCGGAAAAAGGGGTGGAGCCGGAAAGTTCTCCGTGCCATTGGGCAGTCAGCGACAGCAGATCGAGATAGACCTTCTGCCGGGCAGAGGGGGCTTTGTTGGCTTCGGCGCGCCAGTTGTCCTCCAGCCCGGCGAGGGCGGTCAGGGCATCGCCGGGAACATCCAGCGTCCCGCGCTGGGCTTTGAGGGTGGCCGCGATAAGACGCAGCGCATCGTGGCGCAGGGTGCAGCGTTCCATCTGCAGGAACACGGCTTCCAGCAGCAGGCTGACAAGGCTCATCCGCTCGTCCATCTTGGCGCTGCGTGCCTGCGTGAGGACATCCTCATCCCACACACCCTGCAGGATGGCATCAATATTGTAGGCCTGACGATATTTCTGATAAAGTTCATAGTAGATGGCAAAATCCCGGGCGACCTGCTTGTTCTGCAGATACTGGGTGGTCAGCTCTTCACTGACTGCAAGGCCCAGCTCCTCGTGATACTGCAGGATCTCGGAGAGATCCTCCCACGCACGGGGCGTTACCACGGTCAGACCGTCCACAGTGGTCTCGACCTTGTAAAAATCTTCGGGACGGATATCCAGATAGCTGATGACGCTGCGGCTGACACCGTGTTCCAGCGCATAGGCCTTCCACGCTTCATAGCTTGGCTCAACTTCGATCACTTTCAGCCGGTCACGGGTGGCAGCGTCGAACTCCCGGACGCTTTTGTTGAAGCGGGGCGGGTTGCCGGCGGTGACCACCACCCAGCCCTCGGGGATCTGATGTCCACCAAAGACTTTGTATTGCAGGAACAGCAGCATGGCAGGGGAGAGGGTCTCGGAGACACAGTTGATCTCGTCCAGAAACAGGATGCCCTGCGTTTTGCCGGTGGTGCGCATACAGTCGTAGACGCTGGCGATGATCTCGCTCATGGTGTATTCGCTGACCTGATAGTGCTTGCCGCCGTATTCCTTTTCTACGATCACAGGCAGACCCAGTGCGCTCTGGCGGGTGTGGTGGGTCATGGAATAGCTCACAAGGCCAAGCCCCATCTCATCAGCGACCTGCTGCATAATGGCAGTCTTGCCCAGACCCGGCGCACCCAGCAGGAAGATGGGCCGCTGGTGCACCAGCGGAAGTCGGTAGCGGCCCAGAGCGTCCTTCTGCAGGTAGATCTGCACGGTATTTTTGATCTGTTGCTTTGCACTTGCTATATCCATGATTCGGTGTCCTCCTCGGTTCGGGTCTTCTGCGGTTCAAGCAGGCGGATGTTGTCAGTGGTAAGTACAGCCCGGATGGCCCAGCTGGGAACGTGGGGGCTGATGTGGTCGTCACGGTTAAAGATGAAGGCAGTCTTGTAGGCAGGGGATTTTTCCGGGTAGGTGCCCACGCCGTCGGTAAAATAGAGCAGGCCGTTGAGGTTCGTCAGCTTTTTCTCTTCCAGCAGCCTGTCTACATAGGCGAACACCGGCCGGAAGTCGGTACCGCCGAAGCCCCGGAGCTTCAGCCGGGGGATCAGCTCATGCAGCTGGTCCAGACTGGTCAGCCGCTCCACGCTCTGCACCTCGGCATCGCATTGGATGAGATAGATCTCTACCCGCTCGGTGAAGGAGCCGCTCTGCCGCAGAACGTCGCAGGTGCGCTGCAAAAAGCTCTGAACGATATCGCCCTGAACACTGCCGGAGGTGTCGATGGCAATCACAAATTCCCGGATGCGCTTGTCGTCCCGGTATTCCAGCGGCTCGACCAGAGGAATGTTGCCGTAGGTGCGCAGACCGTAAGTGTAATAGATGAGGTCAAATTCGTCCTCGGAAAGCTGCAGCACCTCGTTTTGTGCTCCGAACCGGCGAAGAAAGTCGGTATAGTCGCATTCCTCAAAGGTCACAGGCTCTAACCCATCCATCAATGCTCCGGCACGTTTGCCGTGACGGCGGCTGAAGGTCTCCAGATCGGTCTTGGCCTGGCGGGCCAGCTGCTTCCATTGTTTGCGCAGGGTTCCCTTCTGCCGCTGCTGCATCTGCTGCAGCGTTTCGTCCCGGGTGTCGGCTTTGCGCAGCTCGGTCTCGTTGGTGATATCCTCATCCTCCCCGGCGGGCAGCAGCTGTCCGTTGGGGGCCGGACGAGAGCCGGGCCGTGGCGCAGCATACCAGAGCGCATGGTTGTCCCGGGAAAAAAGCTGGGTCAATTCCGCCAGAACATCGGCGGGGTACTGCCGTTCCAGCAGAAAATTATAGATGGCTTCTGCCGTCAGGTGAGGGCAGGCATCCTGCAGGCGGCTGCGCCAGCTGTCCTGTGCAGCATCATCCGGCAGGGCGCAGGAGGGGATCTCCAGTTCCCGGATGACTTCCTCTACGGCAATGTCGCAGGCAAGGCTCCATAGGCGGTGATCCATTTCCTGCCGTTGGAAGGGATGCCCCAGAAGAAAGTGCAGGGTGACATGCAGCAGGGCACGGGTGGGCACAGACTGCTGTGCCCGGAATGTGCGGAGCAGCGTTTCAGGGCAATAGTATAAGCAGCGGCCATCCCCGGCAAACAGGGTGTCCAGCGCAGGGACGGGGATCGGCTTCAGCTGTTCCAGAGCGGAGGATAAAAAACGCAGGTCGGCAGTCAACCGACTCTGTGCCAGCAGCAGCACCTGTGCGGCCAGTTCGTCCGCCGCAGGAACAGGAGTCTGGATGGGCTCGGGCATAAGAGAAAACTCCTTTCTGCCCCAAGGGCAGGACGGTATCCTTCAAAAACGGCAAAACCAGCCGACACCACCCGGAGCACCGGGTGGAAGTCTGCTGGTTTGCACGCATTCCGTGGCGTGCTGCGGGTACTCCGCCCGGCATACGTTTCGGAATCAGGATGAAGGAATGGGTGAAAAAGGAGGAAGGTGTTTCTTTTGGTGAGACCTCAGAACAGCAGCCCACAGGCTACGCAGCCCACAGCGACCATAATAGCAGATGCAACCCATGCGTAGGGGAGAGTGTGCTTCTGGTGGTCGCCCAGGTCCTGGCCGGAAAGGCCCAGCAGCAGGAAGGTGGCACCCGTCAGGGGACTGAGCGGGAAGCCCAGCGTCATCTGGCCCATGATGGAGGCCTTTGCCACAGCCAGTGCGTTGCCGCCCATAGCGGAAACAGCATTGGCGATGACCGGCATAACACCGTAGTAGTAGGAGTCCGGGTCAAACAGCAGGCTCAGCGGAACGCTGAACAGGCCGACGATGGGGGCAATGAAGGTGCCCATGCTGGTGGGGATGATGGAGACCAGAGCGTCGGTCATGGAAGCCAGCATACCGGAATTTTTGACCACACCGGTGAATGCGCCTGCGGCAAAGACGATGGAGACCATCAGGAATGCGGCCTGTGCATGACTGTTGATGATCTTGTGCTGCAGATCCACACTGGGGTAGTTGACGATGAGCAGGACGCAGTAGCCGATCATAAAGGTGACAGCCGGGCTGAGGCGGTTGGTAACGAGGATGTACAGGATGACCAGGATCAGTGCCACATTGAAGTACCAACGCCAGCCGGAGCGGGCCAGTTCGTTGGAGGTGTTGGTGGTCTTTGCTTCGGTCAGACCGGTGACCTCCTGCGCGGGGATGCCTGCAGCAATGCGCTTGGCTTCCTTTTTGCCCAGGAAAGCCGCGATGAGCAGGCAGGCCGCCAAGCCTGCGATCCAGGCGGGCATGATACCCACCCACAGCTCGCTGCCGGTGACTTCATAGCCCAGGCCGGACATGGCTGCGGCTGCACGGACTGTGGGGCCGCCCCAGGGCATAACATTCATGATACCGGCGGCCAGCGCCACGATGGTAGCCTCTACCCAGAGGTTCATTTTCAGCTTCTGGAACAGGGGCATACAGGCGGGGATGGCAATCAGGAAGGTGGTGGCACCGGAGCCATCCAGATGGCAGATGCAGCCGATGAGGAAGGTGCCGATACAGACCTTAACAGGGTCTTCGCCGGTAAACTTCAGGATGCGGTTGATGATAGGATCAAAGACACCGGCATCCGAGCAGGTACTGAAAAACAGGATGGCAAAGATGAACATGACACCTGTGGCAACGATGCTGCTCAGGCCCTTGCCCATATAATCTGCGCTGAGGATGGAAAGTGCCTTGGTAAAGCGGGTGCCGAACGTGATGACCGGCTCAACATAAGCAGTTCCGGCCTTTTCGGCAGCAGCCTGTGCGGCTTGGATGATGACATTGGGGGCGTTGATGAATGCTGCGATGAAGCCGGTGATGGCGGGAACAAAGATCAGAGCTACAAGGGTAGAGACCTTCTTGCTCATGATCAGTGCCAGCACCAGCAGAATGGTGACGAATCCTAATACTGCCAGCATGTGATTTCTCCTCGATAATGTGTGTAAAGGTGGTCAGAGATCAGAACACCTGCTTCTCGTGCAGAGCGTTGAACTGCTCTTCGGTCATGCCCAGAACACCCTCAAAGATATCCCGGTTGTTCTGCCCCAGCTGGGGAGCGGGAGTGCGCACAGAGGGCTTGGTGTCCATCAGTTTGATGGCACAGCCGTTCACGGTGACCTTGCCCAGAGTGGGATGATCCATCTCCACGAACATCTCGCGCTCCTTGACATGGGGATCGTCCAGGATCTCCTTGATGTTCATAATGGGGCCTGCGGGGATGCCGTGGGCCAGCACCAGCTCGGCGGCCTCGTTGGGGGTCAGATCCTTGATCCGCTCCTCAATGACTTCGGCAATGGCATCCTGATTGGCCAGACGGCCCGGCATATCCACGAACCGGGGATCGGTGATCATGTCCGGACGTTCCAACACCTCATTGCAGAGCTTCTCGTACAGCTTCTGGTTTCCGGCGGCAATGATGACCTTGCCGCCCTTGCAGGTGAAGCTGTCGTAGGGGGAAACAGCGGCATAACGGTTGCCCATGGGGGCCGGGATGTTGCCGGTCTCGATGTACTTCAGGGCAGTGTTCTCAGTGGCAGCGATCATGCTGTCCATCAGACTCACGTCCACCCGCTGCCCTTTGCCGGTAATGGTGCGGGCGTTGACTGCGGCAAGGATGCCGATGGTTACATGAAGTCCGCCCAGAATATCACCCAGCGCCGAACCGGCACGGGTGGGCTCCCCGCCCTTGGAACCGGTGATGGACATCATACCGCCCATGGCCTGAGCCAGAATATCATAGCCCGGGCGCAGGTGGTAGGGACCGTAGCAGCCAAAGCCAGAGACCGCCGCATAGATGATGCGGGGATTGATCTCCTTCAGGACATCATAGCCCAGTCCCAGCTTGTCCATCACGCCGGGGCGGTAGTTTTCCACCACGATATCCGCTTTTTTGACAAGCTCCTTGAAGATCTCCTTGCCCTCAGGGGCCTTCAGGTTCAGGGTGATCCCCTTTTTGTTGCGGTTGATGTTGGCAAAATAGACGCTTTCCCGCTCACCATTCAGATTTTTGGCACGGAAGGGGGGATAGCCGCGGGTGTCGTCACCGCCTTTGGGAACCTCGATCTTGATGACGTTTGCGCCCATGTCAGCCAGCATCATGGTGCAGAAGGGGCCGGCAAGCACACGGGTCAGGTCGAGAACTGTCAGGTTCTCCAATGCCATATGTTCACTCATGTTACAGCTCTCCATCCTCAACGTGGATCTTCATGCGCATCACGGCACTGCCCATGGATTTGCCCAGGCTGTCCAGACGCAGGCTCATGGTGGCACCGCCGCCCAGAGCGTGCTTCATAACAAAGTTGAAGCCGTTCAGGCTGGGCACGTCGTAGCGGGTGATCTCGCCCTTGACCATGTCGCCAAAGTAGGCTTTGAGTTTTTCGGGGGTCACCTCGCGCTCAATGATCTTATAGTATTCCGGTTTGCGTGCATACACACAGACATTGCTGGTATCGCCCTTGTCGCCGGAGCGGCCGTGAGCAATATCGTTCAGATAGATCTCTGCCATCTTACTTCACCTCCAGAATGTGACTTTCGACCTGTACGGCATCGCGAGGTACGGTGGTGGGCCACAGCGCCATCACTTCCTGCACACGGGCACGGCCGCCGAAGAAGGAAGCACCCGGAGGGCCGTTCAGCTGCATGGGGCTGATCTCAGGAATGATCTTGGCGCACTCGCTCTTGTCCTCGCTGAACACAGCAATGCGCAGGACACACTCGTTCAGGTTCTTCAGCGCCTCTTCGCTCATATCGGCCACGCCCAGATGCAGGCTGTTCAGGCCGATGTAGCTGATGTGGATGTCATCGGCTTTCATGCCGCGGCGCTGCATCTTCTTCATGATGACCTCGGCGCAGTACTGAGCCTTTTCGTAGGCATCAGGCCATGCAAAGCTCAGCATGGAAACAGTCTTCCAGCCCTTGTGGTAACCCACGCAGAGCTTGAGCGTATCGGGGCGGGGCTTGCCCTTGACACCGCCGATGCGGACACGGTTGTCACCCACCTGGGTGATGGTAGCATGGCTGATATCCACGTTGACATCCGGGGTCAGGTAGTTGGCAGGATCGTGGACCTCGTACAGGAACTGCTCCTTGCAGCTCTGTTCGCAGATGATGCCGCCGCAGTCGGGAGCCTTGGTGATCTCAAAGGTATCATCGGTCAGCTCTGCGATGGGGAAGCCCAGCTCGTCCATGCGGGGGACATTGCGCCAGTCGTACATATAGTTGCCGCCGGCACCCTGACCGCCGCACTCCAGCAGATGGCCTGCCATGATGCCGCGGGCCAGATTGTCCCAATCGTCAGCAGCCCAGCCAAACTCGTACTTCAGCGGAGCCAGGAACAGGGCGCTGTCAGCCGCACGGCCGGTGATGACCACATCGGCACCCTCTGCCAGACATCCCTCAATGCCCTCATGGCCGATGTAGACATTGCAGTTGTAGATCTTGTCCAGAATATCGTTGAAATTGCCGTCGTAGTCGAAGTTGGGGAAGGTCCAGCCATCCTTCAGCAGCTGCGGGATCTTATCCTTGATGTTATCGCCGGTCACATAACCGATCTTATAGCCGCTCATGCTGTTGCCTTCTGCCCACTGGCGGATGCCGTCCACGCAGCCATTGATGTTCATGCCGCCTGCGTTGGTGCAGATCTTGATGTGCTTGTCCCAGGCTTCCTTGCCGGCCTCCTTCAGGATGCGGGTGGTAAAGTCGGGCGCAAAGCCCTTGGTGGGGTCCTTGAGCTGCTGCTTTGCCATGATGGAGAGGGTCAGCTCTGCCAGATAATCACAGCCCATATACTGGATATCGGCATTGCGGATCATGTGGATGGCCGCGTCCGGGCTGTCGCCCCAGAAGCCCTGGCCACCGCCGATTGCAACTTTCTTCATTCGATAGCCTCCTTATAGATGGAAAGGTGATATCAGCGCCAAACATAAGTACAACGTTTGACTCAATCGTCGTACTGAGTGTAGTACAACGATTTACTAATGTCAAGAAAAAAACGAAGTTTGGAGGAAAAGAAATGCAACTTTGTTGAGATAGCTAAAAAGAAAAAGAGAAAAATATACAGAGTGCACAAAAACGGCTGGCTTGAGATGAGAGAGGCTTTTTTGGCTTGTCAAGATACAGGGAAACGGGTACAATAAACCTGATATCAGAAAAAGGTGGGAAAGAGCATGGTTACGATCAAGCAGATCGCGCAGGAGGTCGGGATCTCGTCCAGTACGGTCAGCATTGTTTTGGGCGGCAAGGCGGCAGAGCGGAAGATCAGTACGGCCACGCAGGAAAAAATTTTTGCGGCGGCGGCACGGCTTGGCTACCAGCCCAATATGGCTGCCCGGAGCCTGCGGGGCGGCAGCGGTGCCAATGAGCTGGTGGTGGCCATGTTCTGGGCACAGGATTTCCGGGCCAGCATGATGTTCCGCTTCTGGGATGGTCTGCGGGCCGAGATCGAAAAAACGGTACGTCCGGTGCGGCTGGTCATCTACCCGTATGTCAACGACCACCTGAAGGAAAGCGAGGCACTGACCAGTGGCGCAAACTGCCATGCTGCCATCATTTGTAATGCGTCCTATACAGATCTGCAGTTTTTGGAGGACACGCAGCTGCCGATCCCTGTGGTGCTGTACAACCGTGTTTGCAATGGGTATTGCAGCGTCAATGTGGATGATCTGAAGATGGGTGCTCTGGCGGCGCGGGCGTTTGCCGATCAGGGATGCAGGACGGCGGCAGTCCTGACGAGCAGCCCGGTCTTTGAGGGGATGGAAAACCGGATGCATGGGTTCCGGCTGGAAGGGGAGCACCACGGGTTGACGATCCTGGCCAACCGGTATTGTGAAAACAGCATACGAGGCGGTTATGAGGCGGTTTCGCATCGGCTGAGGCATGAGTGGAAGCAGCAGCTGCCGGACGCAGTGTTCTGCGGTTCCTCGGCCATTGCGCACGGTGCGCTGCGGGCTTTTTGTGAGGCCGGATATATCGGCGAGAAGCTGCCCCGGCTGATCGCTGTAGGCAACGGCCCGGAGGAATCCGATGCGTTTTCGATCCCGAGCCTGAGCGTGGTCTATCTGCCCATGGAGGATATGGCGCGGGAGTGCATCCAGCTGGTGCTGGGGCAGCTGGACGGTCAGATTGTCACTCCGGAAAGCCGGCTGCTGCCGATCGAGTATGTTCCCAGGGAGAGCTGTGGGCCGCTGACAGAATACGCTGCACAATAAAAAGCCCCGCACCGGCACGCAAAACGTGCGCAGTGCGGGGAAGAAAGAGCAGTCAGCCCTCGGCGCTGATACAGTACATGGAAAATGTGCTGGAAAATAACAGCGTGTCGGTTTCGTCTGTGATCTCCACAGCCACCACACAGATGTGTCGGCGGCGGCTGACCGTTCGGCCGCGGGCTGTCAGGTGACCGGCTTTGACGTTGTGGATGAAATTGACCGAAGCATTCTGGGTGACATACTGCCGTCCGTCAGAGCGGGCAGTCAGCCCGGCACAGCAGTCGGCCATGGTAAAAAATGCGCCGCCATGCACGTAACCGTAGATGTTGGTGGTGTCCCGCCGGATGTCCAGCGACATGACGGCGCTGTCCGATGTTACCGATACGATCTCGATGTGATTGTACTGCATGAATGGATTTTCAAGCATTTGTGCAATGTTCTGTTCCTGCATAAGGAGCCTCTTCTTTTTGATTGTGGTACGACGTTGTACGAAACGAGTTGGACGGTTTTTATTATAATCGCATTTTCCGCAGGATGCAAGCAGCAGGAGGTTTGAAATAAAAGGACAGCCGACTGGTGGTGCGCAAACAGGTCAAAGCGCTGACGGTATTGTATCTGGTTCCCTGCCAGCATTTTGGAGTGTACTTTGCGCCGTATCAGATCTTGCTGGTGATGGGCGCTGTTTTTGTTCTGCTGGCGATCCCGTTCCTCCTGTTCTATGATCGAACAGTGCTGCCCCTATGCAACAGATGCCTGCCGCAGCACAGGCAAGAGCGAAGGACATTGGGAACCCAACGTCAATGAGCGCCCGGATGGCCGCGATACTCTGCAGTGGCTCAACGATCAGCCCTGGGCAGAGAGCATCGGCTATTTCGGAGCCAGTTAATCGACAACAACAAGTCCTTTATCGGCAAGGTGGCAAATGACCTTTTCCGCAGCATGAATCTGGCACAGTCTGGCCTGAACCTTGACACGGACGATTTGAAACAGGCGGGCAATCTGGGCTTATGGAAAGCTGTGCCGAAGTTCGATGCAGCGCGCGGCATGAAGTTCCTGACCTATGCGGCTCCTGCCATCCGCAACGCCATGATGGACATGGTGCGGGATGCCTTTACTGCTTTTGAGCAGCGGATGGTGACGGAGGCCAAGGACGGTATCTGTTACCAGCGTGTTTTGCTGGAAGATGTTCTGCCGGGAGTGGAATAGCTGCGGTGCATCGAAGCCATAGCCGACCCCTATGCCATGCAGCCGCAGAGCATTGTGGTGGTTTGACTGAAAAACAAAGGCTGCAATTTTATAAAAATGACGGAAATCAGCGGAACATATCAGGATTCTGTGCTCTGGTGGTCGATATCAAGGGATAAGCCGCCAACTTCACCGTGGATCGCCTTCATGTGGTAAGCGACATATTCGCGCGGATTGACGCCGTAATTCTTTTTAAAGGAGCGGTAAAAGGCGTTATAATCAGAAAAACCGCATTTGGCCGGGATGGAAGAGATCGGTTCTTTTTTCATGAGCAGCCGTTTGGCTTCCAGCAGCCGCTGCTGGATGACATACTGGTAGAAGCTGATCTGCATATTCTGCTTGAACATGTGGGAAAAATTGTATTTATCGATGAAAAGCGCCTTTGCGACCGTGTCCAGTGAAAGATCGCCGCTGAGGTTCAGATCGATATAATGCAGGGCGTTGCTCAGGACGCTTGGCTTCTGCGCCTTGGCAAAAACGTGCTCCCGATTATATAAGGAACGGTTGATGCCGATGAGGATGCGGAGGATATCGGCCATGCCCTCGCTGTGGTAACACAGGCTTTCCTCCCGGTAAGCGTGGGTCAGGGCTTCAAACTGCCCGAACCGGGCGCGGGAACTGTCCACGCTATCCCGAATCAAAAATGTTTTTGCATGACCCGGACGGAGAAAGTAATCGATGTCCGGGTCGATTTTTTTCATGGTATCAAAAGCCGGAGGACTGAGCCACAACACATACCGCTCGTAGGGGATCTCAAAGTCCCGGAAGATGGGATGGTGCATAATGGCAGGGGGGATGATCAGCAGGTCTCCCGGCTTGAGCCGGAACATTTTGTCGTGGACAACATAATCCGCATTTCCGCTGACAAAAAGAAAAATCTCATAGAATTCATGGTAATGAGAAGCGACCGGAGGATAGCTGGCATCCTTGTAATGGTCGATTTCAAAATCCGGTTCGGCCATATAATGTTTATCGGTTTTGATGACTTTCACAGAAAAATACCTCCGGTCAAAAAATTCTTTTGGGCTAGTTCATCATAACACGATGTACCAATATATGCAATGTTTTGACCAATAAATGCCAACAATTTTGCAAAAAAAGCTGGATTATACCAAGAAATGCAAGGTTTTTACCAAAAAAGGCCTATACATTACAACGTGTTTGCGCTATTTTTATTGACAGAAAGCCTGTTGCACATGGCAGAACGGAAATGGTAGGGAATGCGCAGCCTGAAGCCCTTTGCGGAAGGGATAAGTTTCACTCTGACCGACAGGAGCTCAAAACCGGTTTTGCACACAGTCAATCAAACAAAGAAAACTGGAGATGTCAATCATGATAGGAACAAGACGTATTACTCGCCGCAGCTTTCTGGCTGCTGCAGGTCTTGCTGCCGTAGGCGCAAGCCTGTCGCTCACCGGATGCAGCGGCTCGGTTTCAGACGGCCTGAGCTCCAAGCATCTGCTGGTGGCACACAGCCACAGCGAAGCGCACCCGGTCAATGTTGGACTGCAGAAGATGACGGAAGTTGCTTCTGCTGAATCCGACCTGACCTTCAGCGTTTACCCCAATGGTCAGCTGGGCGACAACGCAGCAATGATCCAGCTGGTCAAGGCTGGCGTTCTGGATATTGCAAAGGTCTCCGCTTCCAGCATGGAGCAGTTCAACAGCGCATACGCCATCTTCTCGATGCCGTATGTGTTCGAGAGCACCGAGCAGTATTTTGCCGTTATGAACCAGAGCGAAGCGGTGCAGGAGATCTTCAAGAGCACCTACGATCAGGGCTTCTTTGCCATCGGCTGGTTCGATTCCGGCTCCCGCAGCATCTACACCACCAAAGACGGCCCCTGTGAAGGCCCCGCAGACCTGAAGGGTCTGAAGATCCGCACCCAGGACAGCCCCACGTCCATTGCCATGATCCGTGCCATGGGCGGCAGTGCAACGCCCATGTCCAGCGGCGAGACCTACACCGGTCTGCAGCAGGGCATTATTGACGGCGCAGAGAACAACGAGACAGTTCTGGTGCAGGACGGCCACGGTGAAGTCTGCAAGAGCTACACCTACACCCAGCACCAGATGGTGCCCGATATCGTGATCATCTCCACTGAGACTTGGGAAAGTCTGGACGAGGCCGAGCAGAGTGCCATCGTAAATGGCATGACGCAGGGCAACGAAGCACACGAGGCCGTATGGCAGGATCTGGTGCAGGAGAACATCGACGGCGCCAAGGAGATGGGCGTCCAGTTCTACACCATCGACAAGACGGCCTTTATCGAGGCTACCCAGTCCCTGCGCGACGAGTTCTGTGCCAAGAGCGCCGACAATGCCCGTTATTACGAGGACTTCCTGTCCTATGTACAGGCTTGATGAGGAGGGAAGCATACCATGTTGATCGTTAAATTCCGCGGCCTGATCGATAAGATCATTCAGGTCCTCAGCACCATTATCATGGGTGTCATGGTCATTGCTGTCTGCTGGCAGGTCATCACCCGCTACATCCTGAACAACCCCAGCACCGTGACCGAAGAAGCGCTGCGGTATCTGCTGATCTGGGTGACCATGGTGGGCGGTGCTTACGCATACGGCCGCCGCAAGCATCTGGCCATCACCGCGCTGAGCAAGCGTCTGTCCTTCAAGGGCCAGAAGATCCTGGATATCTTTGTGCAGGCTATGGTCATCCTGTTCTGCGTTGTTGTCATGATCGGCGGCGGCACTCGCCTTGTCAATACCGCTGCGGATCAGCTGAGCGCTGCGCTGCAGCTGCCCATGCCCCTGATCTACGCCAGCGTCCCTGTGGGTGCCATCCTGTTCATCTTCTACGCGCTCATCTTCATCGGTGAGGACCTGCGCGATATGAAGCAGGGCCCCAAGGCAGAGTCTGCCAAAGAAGCATAAAAAAGGAGGACGAACCTAAAATGGGTACTTTTCAAGTCGGTCTGCTCCTGATCGGCACGTTTGCGCTGCTGCTGGCGCTGAGCGTCCCGGTCTCGGTCAGTATCATCATTTCGTCGGTCGTGACCATGGCCTCCACCCTGTCTCTGGATCTGGGCACCTTCGTTGCCAGCCAGCGCATGGTGGGCGGTGTTGACAGCTTCTCGCTGCTGGCTGTCCCGTTCTACATCCTCTGCGGTGTTCTGATGAACACCGGCGGCATTGCACAGAAACTGATCGATTTCGCAAAAATTCTGGTCGGCCGCATCCCCGGTGGTCTGGCGCACACCAACATTCTGGGCAACACGCTGTTCGGCTCTCTGTCCGGTTCCTCCGTTGCAGCTTCCGTTGCCATCGGCGGCGTTCTGATCCCCATGGAGGAGAAGGAAGGCTACGATAAAAAGTTTGCCGCTGCCGTCAACATCGCTTCTGCACCTACCGGTCTGATCATTCCTCCTTCCGGCATCCTGATCATCTATCCGGTGCTGGCTGGCTGCTCTGTGGTGGGCATGATCATGTCTGGCTACATCCCCGGCCTGATGTGGGCACTGGCCTGTATGGTGGTGGCGTATGTCATCGCAAAGAAGAACCACTATCCCACTGCTGGTAAGGTCCCGGCTTCCGTTTTCTTCAAGTACTTCGTGGACGCCATCCCCAGCCTGCTGCTGATCGTCATCATCGTCGGCGGCGTTATGTCCGGCATCTTCACTGCAACGGAGTCCGCTGCAGTGGCTGTTGCCTACACCCTGTTCCTGTCCGTGGTTGTTTACCGCAGCATCAAGATCAAGGATCTGCCCAAGATCCTGCTGGACGCCTGCGAGACCACCGCTGTCATCATGTTCCTGATCGCCGGCTCCAACGTCATGAGCTTTGTTATGAGCTTCACCGGCCTGCCCAGCGCTATCGGCAACGCACTGATCAGCGTTTCCAGCAACAAGTATGTCATCCTGCTCATCATCAACCTTGTCCTGCTGGTGGTTGGCTGCTTCATGGACATCACCCCGGCTGTCCTGATCTTCACCCCGATCTTCCTGCCCGTTGTCCAGTCCTTCGGTATGGACCCCATCCACTTCGGTATCATGATGGTCATGAACCTGGGTATCGGCAACATCACCCCGCCCGTTGGCAGCGCACTGTTCAGCGGCTGCTCGGTGGCAGATATGGACATGGAGGACATGATCAAACCGATCCTGCCGTTCTATGCCGCGATCTTTGTGGCGCTGATGCTGGTAGCCTATGTGCCTTGGTTCTCCATGGCTCTGCCCACCCTGTTCGGCGCAGTCTGATAATGCGAAAAGGAGCAAGTTTTCATGGTTTATTCAGTCACCAAGTATGGCGCTGTCGGCGATGGCGCAACCAATGATGCCGCTGCAATCCAGTCTGCCATTGATGCCTGCAACGCAGCAGGCGGCGGCCGCGTTGTACTGGAGGGCGGTCATACCTACTATTCCAGTTCTATCGAGCTGAAAAGCAACGTAGAGCTGCATCTGGAACAGGGTGCCCTTCTGAAAGCGCACTCCGATATCTCCACCTATTTCAACCCCAACGGCGATGATGCTTCCGTGGCAGCAGTTTCCGGCGCAAAGGCCGTGGATCGTCCGGTGGCAAAGCCGGCCTACACCTTTATTCACGCCAAGGATGCAGACAACTTCTCTATCACGGGTCAGGGCGCAGTGGACGGCAATGTTTATGCCTTTATGAAGCGGGCAAGCCGTTACTACTTCAACGGTGATTTCTACCCCCGTCCCACCATGGTGTATGTGGAGCACTGCAACCACATCTCGTTCCATGACGTGACACTGCAGAACTCTCCGTTCTGGACGCTGCACCCTGCCGGATGCAACGATGTGCTGATCTCCAACATCCGGGTGCTGAACCCGCTGGACTGCACCAACTCCGACGGCATCGATCCGGATCACTCCACCAATGTGCGGATCATCGGCTGCCATGTCCAGTGTGCAGATGACTGCATCTGCCTCAAGACCACGGCGGGCAACAACGAGTACGGCCCCACCAAGAACGTCATCATCTCCAACTGCACGCTGACCTCTACCAGTGCCGCGATCAAGATCGGCACAGAGGGCGTGGCAGACTTTGAGAACATTCTGGTGGATAACTGCATCATCACCGGAACCAACCGCGGCCTGTCCATCCAGATCCGTGACGGCGGCTGTGTGCGGAACGTGAGCTTCTCCAACATCATGATCGAGACCCGCCGCTTTGCCGAGTGCTGGTGGGGCTGCGCAGAACCCATCGTGATGACGACCCACGACCGGAACGCCAACACCCACAGCGGCAGCATCGAGAATGTCCGCTTCTTCAACGTCACCTGCAAGGGTGAGAACGGTGTGTTCCTCTCCGGCAACGAGGAGAATCACATCAAGAATGTTCTGTTTGAAAATGTCAACGTCTGTCTGGAAGCTACCAGCAAGTGGGAGCGCGGAATGTACGACCTGCGTCCCATTCCGCCTGAAAAGGAAGGCATGCTGCATCAGAAGAGTGCAGCCATGTTCCTGCGCTGGGTGGATGGTGTCACCATTCGGAACTCCACTCTGGGCTTTGCAGGCGAGGATCGTTCGGACTTCGCACAGGCGCTTCTTACTCAGAACTGCACCAACGTGCAGACCATGGGTCTGACGGCTGAGGCTGCCGCCCCGGAGTACCAGAGCATCGAACTGGGCTGAGCTGCCTATCAATAATGAGCAAGCCGCCGCATCGGCGCTGGCCCCTTTTGCCGGGTCGGGCCGGGCGGCGGCTTCTTTTGAGGGATAAACCAATGAACAAGAAAAAGAACATCATCACGTTTGCCGCGTTCCTGATTCTGATGGTGGGTCTGGGCGCGAACGATGCCATGCGGGGCATTTTTTCCACTATCTTCTCTGCCCACTTCCAGCTGAGTACCGCCCAGTTATCCCAGATCGTCACCGTAAGCTACATCGGCAACCTCGTGTTTCTGGCCGTCGGCGGCTTCGGGGTGGATATTCTGGGCCGTCGCAAGGCCATGCTGCTGTATACCTTTTTGTGGAGCGGGGCCATGCTGCTGTTTGCCACCACGGACTCCTATTTGCTGCTGTTGGTGGGGATGTTCTTCGCCATGGGTACGTCCACGCTGCTGAACACCAACATGAACCTGATCACCACCGGGATGTTCGCCGCTGCCCCCGGCTTTTTTGTGAACTTCCTGTTCTTCATTCAGGGCATCGGCACCAGCGGCAGCCAGAGCATCATTGGCAACTGGGCTACGGATATTTCCAGCTGGCACACCGTGGCGTGGGGGCTGCTGGCCATTGGCGCAGCTGCCATGGTTTTGTTCGTGCTGTTCCCCATGCCGGAGGTGCAGGAGCAGAAAACCGGGGACAAGGCATCCCCTAAGGAGATCATGGCCTGCCCGGCATTTCTGCCGCTGGTGCTGATCATCGGGCTGTACTTCATTGCGGAACATGGCATTATGAACTGGCTGGTGAGCTATGCCACCAATGCACTGGAAGTGCCCATGGGACAGGCGGCAAATTTCACCGCCGTTTTCTTTGGCTGTGTGATGGTGGGGCGTCTGGTGCTGAGCAGTCTGGTGGATAAGCTTGGCATCTACCGCTGCCTGCGGCTCTTCGCCACCAGCTCCGCCGTGCTGTACACGGTGGGCGTGCTGCTGAGGGCACCGGGCCTGTGGCTCTTGGCGGTCAGCGGCCTGCTGTTCTCCATCCTGTATCCCACTTTGGTGATGCTGATCCCCCGGTTCTGGCCCAGCCATGCGGCTTCCTCTGCATCGGGTCTGGTGCTGAGTGTGGCTTCGCTGGCGGACATTCTCTTCAACGCCGTGTTTGGCAGCTTGGTGGATGCCATCGGCTACCGGACCTCCTTCCTCATCATGCCTGCCTGCATGGTGGGATGCACGGCCCTTCTGTGGGGGTTCTTTGCAAAGGCAAAGAAGCTGGAACGGTGTGATTAAAGGACGGATACGGCCACTCAAACCAATGCCGTCAAGTTTGAAAAACGTAACCGGGAGCCATGGGTTAGAAGATTAAGAGAAATGCCGTTCCAAAAGCAACTGGAACGGCATTTCTTATCTTTCGATATTCGGCATCTTCTGTCCCCGAAGCTCCTGTCGGATGGCACGGAACTGATCAGGTACATCCGCATCGGTCATCGCACCGGGGACATCCACTGTCCCAGCGGCTTTGGCGGCTTCATAGAACCAGCATTTATACTCCACGGTCTCCAGCGTGTGCTGTAACTGCTGGATCTGCTGGGTGAGTACCTCCCGCTGATGCCGGAACATTTCCAGCCGGGTGTCAATGGTGTCGTCTCCCTGCATGGCAAGTTCGATATACTGCCGGATATCTTTGATGGACATTCCGGCCTGTTTCATGCAGCGGATGACCTGCAGCCACTCGAAGTCTCTTTCCCGGAACATCCGAATGCCGCCGGAGGAACGCTCCACAAAGGGAAGTAACCCTTCTTTGTCGTAGTAGCGCAGGGTGGAGGCAGGTACGCCCAGCTTTTGTGCCATTTCACCTACGGTATAGATCATCTGAAACCTCCGTTTTTTCAAAAAGCCCTTGACTTAAAGTGCGCTTTAAGTTGTATGATAAAATCAAACTTTATCAACATCATAATGCGGATGCACTCCGCTGTCAAGGAGGCCTCTATGAGCAAGAAGGTATTGATTTTGTCTGGCAGTCCCCGGAAGGGCGGTAACTCTGATATTCTATGCGACGAATTTCTGCGTGGAGCGCAGGATGCCGGGCACAAAGCAGAAAAGATCCGGGTCGCTGAGAAAAAGGTGGCTCCCTGTTCCGGCTGCTACTACTGCAGCACCCACGGCGGAGCCTGCGTCCACAAGGATGATATGGCAGACATCCTGCAAAAGATGATCGATGCCGATGTCATTGTGCTGGCAAGCCCGGTATACTTCTACTCCATCAGTGCCCAGTTGAAGGCAGTGATCGACCGTACCGTGGCACGGTGGCTTGAGGTCAAAGACAAGGAGTTCTACTACATCACCACCATGGCAGACGAGGAAAAAGCCTCTGCGGACACTACGCTGACCTGCTTCCGGGGCTATGCAGACTGTGTGGAAGGTGCCGTGGAAAAGGGAGTCCTTGTAGCATGTGGCGTTTACGAGCCGGGTGCGGTGCGAAACACCGCTGCAATGGCACAGGCTTACGAGATGGGGAGGAACGTATAATGGCAGTAAAACAGACGGCAGGGCGTGATGCTCTGGGCGAATTTGCACCAAAATTTGCGGAACTTAACGATGAGGTACTATTCGGGCAGGTGTGGAGCCGAGAGGATAAACTCTCCCTCCGGGACCGCAGCCTTGTGACGGTGGTAGCACTGATGGCGCAGGGACTGACGGACTCCTCGTTTCGGTATCACCTGACGGCAGCGAAAAACAACGGTATTACCCGGCGTGAGATTGCAGAGATCCTGACCCATGCGGCATTTTATGCAGGCTGGCCCAAGGCGTGGGCGGCTTTCCGCATGGCAAAGGAAGTCTGGGCAGAGGACGCTGCGGAGGATGCCAAGGCAAAGCACCAGAGTGAAATGGTGTTCCCCATCGGTGCATCCAACGACGGTTTTGCACAATATTTCAGCGGAAAAAGCTATCTGGCACCCTTGTCCACCGCACAGGTTGGCATTTACAATGTCACCTTTGAGCCGGGCTGCCGGAACAACTGGCACATCCACCATGCTGCAAAGGGCGGCGGACAGATCCTTGTCTGCGTGGCAGGCCGGGGCTACTATCAGGAATGGGGTAAAGCGCCGCAGGAGCTGCATCCGGGCGATGTGGTGAACATTCCCCCGGAGGTCAAGCACTGGCACGGTGCTGCACCCGATTGCTGGTTCTCTCATCTGGCAGTGGAAGTGCCCGGCGAAGGCACCTCTAACGAGTGGTGCGAGCCGGTGGCGGAGAAAACCTATGGGATACTGCGGTAACCTCTACGATATGTACAACAGGGAGTTCCCCGGCGGGAGCTTCCTGTTTTTCATTTCCTGCAAGATGAGCCTGTTCCGCCTGCCATGCGGCTGTCTGTAAGCAGACGTAAAAAACAGCAAGGCTCCCGCCCGGAGGATCTGCCCCGGGTGGGAGCCTTTATTTCCCGGGATATTCAGGACAGTGGAAAAATTTTCAAAAAAGTTGCAAATCGTGCAGGAAATCTTCCTTGTAGTCCGTTTTATAAGATGGTATCATGACATTGATTTGCGCAGCTGACCCGGAGCAGGAACTCGCAGGTGGGATGATTTTTGCGGGTGCGGCGGGAAGGGCGCAGAGCGATGAACGCAGGAAGAATGCATTCTTCTTTTTCACAGGTCTACAGGAAAAAACACAGGAGGTCATGCTTTTCATGCTAGGTTTCAACAAAAAGACACAGGACGCCTCTCCGCAGGAGAATACCGGCGGGGAAAATAAGGTGCTCCATTTTATCCGGACCCACAAAAAGCGCTGCATCGCGGCGGTCGTGGCCGTGGCGGTGCTGGCGGTAGTGGTCATCCCCCGCAGGAGCCGCAGTGCATCGGCAGACATGGCGTATGTGCAGGAGGCGCTGGGACGCCGCGACATCGTGAACGTCTACGACGGCAGCGGCACCATCAATGCCGCCGATTCCTACACCGTCAAGTCCCTCGTCACCGGCACGGTGCTCACCGCTGACTTTGAGCTGGGCGACACCATCCAGAAGGGCGATGTCCTCTACGTCATCGACAGCTCAGATGTGGAGGGCGACCTCGAGAGCGCACAGCTTTCGGTGTCTCAGGCCCAGCGCAGCTACGATGACGCTGCCGACGCCCGGAACGTCCGCACGAAGATCAGCGGCGAGGTCAGCTCCTTTGCCGTGGCCGCGGGCGATGCGGTGCAGGCCGGTCAGACCGTCGCCACCGTCCGCGACACCTCTGTGATGCTGCTGGCCGTGGATTTCCCCGCCGCCGAGGCCCAGAGCTTCGCCGTCGGTCAGGCCGCGCAGGTCATGCCGGACACCACCTTTGAGGTGCTGAACGGCACCATCCGCTCGGTATCGGGCGCAGACCCCTCCGGTGATGCCAGCCTCATGACCTGCACCGTCACCATCGCGGTGCCCAACACGGGCAGCCTGACCACCGCGCAGGCCGCAGTGGCGCAGGTGAACGGCGTCAGCTCCCTCAACTCGGCCCACTTTGCCTACCAGCGCGAGGAGACCGTCGTGGCCGCTGCCTCCGGTACCGTGTCCGAGCTTTGCGTCAGGGAGGGCAGCACCGTCCGTCAGGACGACGTGCTCCTCCGCATCACCGGCAAGGATCTGGACAAGCAGGCCCAGAACGCCGCCGACAATCTTCGCTCTGCCGAGCTGCGGATGTCTTCCGCAGAGCGAAACATCAGCCACTACACCATCGATGCGCCCATCAGCGGCACCATCGTGGACAAAAAGGTCAAAGCCGGCGATAAGCTCAGCGCCAACGACGCAGCCATGCAGAACCTCTGCACCATCTACGATATGAGCTATCTGGAGCTGAAGCTCAACGTGGACGAGCTGAAGATCCGCTCGCTCAAGGTCGGGCAGGAGGTGGAGATCACCGCCGACGCCGTCCCGGGCGAGACCTATAAGGGCACCATCAGCAGCATCCTCGTGGCCGGCACCACTGCCAACGGCTCCACCAGCTACCCCGTCACCGTCCGCATCGACGAGATGGGCGATCTGCTGCCCGGCATGAATGCCTCGGCCAAGATCACCACCGCCAGCGTCAAAGACGTTCTGGCCCTGCCCAACGCCGCCCTCGTCCGGGGCAGCTATGTGCTGGTGACGAAGGATTCGCCCAGCGCTGCCAACGCCGAGGCCTCCATGACCGCCCCTGACGGCTATGTCTACGTCAAAGTGACCACCGGCATCAGCGACGATGATTACATCGAGGTGAAGAGCGGCCTGCAGGAGGGCGACACCATCGCTTACGACACCTCGACGGTCAGCGCGACCGACTTCTACAGCAACATGATGGTGTCTGCCGAAGGAGGCGACGAATGAGCGCCCTGATCGAGTTTGACGAGGTCTGCAAATACTACCAGATGGGTGACACCCTCGTCAAAGCGGCAGACCACATCTCCATGAAGATAGACCGGGGCGAGTTCGTGGCCATCGTGGGCCAGTCCGGCTCCGGCAAATCCACCTGCATGAACATCATCGGCTGTCTGGATGTGCCCACCCACGGCCGGTATCTGCTGGACGGCAGCGACGTCGGCAAGATGAACCGCCGTGAGCTGGCGGCCATCCGGAACGAGAAGCTGGGCTTCATCTTCCAGCAGTATAATCTGCTGCCCAAGCTGACCCTGCTGGAAAATGTGGAAGTCCCCCTCATCTACGCAGGCGTGGGCGGCAGCGAGCGCCGCAGCCGCGCCATCGCAGCGCTGGAACAGGTGGGTCTGGGCAGCAAGCTCCGGAACAAGCCCAACCAGCTCTCCGGCGGCCAGCAGCAGCGTGTGTCCATCGCCCGCGCCCTTGTCCGCAACCCGCCCATCATTCTGGCCGACGAGCCGACGGGTGCGCTGGACTCCCATACCGGCCGGGAGGTGCTGGGGATGCTTCAGGAGCTGCACAAACAGGGCCACACCGTGGTCCTCATCACCCACGACAACTCCATCGCCGTGCAGGCAGAGCGCATTATCCGGTTGGAGGACGGTGTCGTCGTCTACGACGGCGACGCCCACGCCCCCGAGGCGGTCGTGCAGCCGAACCTCATGATGTCGGCCCCGAAAGCCGGAGAGGAGGGAGCGCACGCATGATAAAGGAGACCTTCAAGCAGGCCATCCAGAACGTGTGGAGCAACAAAGTCCGCACCTTCCTCACCATGCTGGGCATCATCATCGGCGTTATGGCCGTCATCGTCATCGTCGGCCTCGGCAACGGCATGACCCACATGATGCAGGACTTCTACTCCGATATGGGCAGCGATATTCTGTCGGTCAACGTCATGACCGCCAGCACCCGCACGGTGGAGGTCAGCGATGTGTATAACATCATCAACCAGAAGCCGGAGTATTACAGGGGCCTTTCGCCCATCGCCAGCGCCGGGACGGATCCGCTGCGGGTGGCAGGGGAGAAGTACCGCCGCACCAACATCAGCGGCGTCAATGAGGATTATCTGACCATCAACAACTATAAGGTGGCCAAGGGCCGGGGCATCCAGTACGCCGACCTGATGGACAACAAGAACATCTGCGTCATCGGCGACTATGTGGACCGCAAGATCTTCGGCGGCAACGGCCTCGGCAGCACCCTCAAGGTGGGCGCAAACGAGTTTCGCATCGTGGGCGTGCTGGAAGGCCGCTCCAAGCCCGCCGCCCAGTACGAGGGCGGCAACGACGACGTTGTTCTTGTCCCCTACACCACCCTGCTGAGCCTCAGCAGCGGAAGCAGCGTCAGCCAGTATTACGTCGTGCTGCAGGATGCAGACCACTCGGACGAGGCACAGGAGTTTTTGCAGTCGCGGCTCAAGAAGCTGGTCAGTAAGGATGACTACGTCTTCGTCATGAGCCTGAGTGCGGCAATGTCGCAGATGTCCTCTATGATCAATATTATGGTGGGCGTCCTGACGGCCATCGCAGGCATCTCGCTTCTGGTGGGCGGCATCGGCATCATGAACATCATGCTGGTGTCTGTCACCGAGCGCA
>OHJI01000253.1_pt1 | contig 28356 bp, 19 predicted proteins | sample 1568571 | NCBI WGS metagenome assembly OHJI01 (sample SAMEA3879583, study PRJEB24766) | human gut metagenome | biome: human-associated habitat; feature: feces | place: USA | collected 1985/1987
GGTGAATTGGCATGGCCGGTGGACAACGAGCCGTCATGTCCTGTATTCATAGCCTGAAGCATATCAAGCGCCTCTGCACCTCTGCACTCGCCCACTATTATCCTGTCCGGTCTCATACGAAGAGCCGTCCTGATAAGATCTCTTATTGTAATTGGAGTAACCCCATCGGTATTTGCATTTCTGGTCTCAAGCCTTACTATATTTTTAGCTCCCAGAAGCTGCAGCTCCGCTGAGTCTTCAATTGTAATAATTCTCTCATCATCAGGAATATATTGTGACAGAGCATTCAGGAAGGTCGTTTTCCCGGAGCCTGTACCACCGGAAATAAATATATTGTATTTGGCCCGCGTCAGTATCTGTAGAAGCCTTGCCACCTCCGGCGAGAGAGCTTCTATCTCAACAAGCCTCTCCATGCTCATAGGATGCTCCGGAAACTTTCTGATTGATACAGCCGAGCCGCCTATCGATATGGGGTTTAGCACTATATTTACCCTGGAGCCGTCACTAAGCCTGGTATCAACTATCGGTGATGCCTGATTTACAACCCTGTTATGGCGTCCCACAATCTGCTGTATCACATCCTCCAGCTTCTCTTCCGATGAAAAATGACCCTTGAACCTTTGGATTCTTCCGGCTTTTTCATAGAATATATCATTGGGACCGTTTACCATAATTTCAGTCACATCCCTGTCATCCACCAGCTCCTGCAGCACATCAAGCTTACGCAGAGAGTTGAATATGGTGCGCTCAAGCTCAGCTCTATCCTTTATAGTCATTGGTCTGTCGCGTGCCTCTCTTGAAACCACGCTTCCGATTAAATCACATATTTCCTCATCACTCAGCTCTCTGGACAAATCCATTTCAGAAAGTATAATATCTCTTATTCTCTGTCCAAAATCATCCAGCACACGAAATACCCCGAGTCATGTTTCTTATGACATCTCCAAACTCATTCCACTTCCACAGCTCTACAAGCTTATCACATGTAGATACCGGTGTCGTGATGACCGGAGGCTCAATCAGCTTAATCCTCTCAACTACATTGCTTAAGCCTCTTTCAATCAGTTCCTCTGTAAACTCGTACTCTCTCCACTGGCTGATTCCGCCTTTTTTCTGTACCAGGTAGATATCACTGCATCTGCCAAGAATATCAAAAAAGCCCTTAAATCTTGTTCCCATATTGAGAACTATGCAGTCATAGTGCATTTCCTTGCCAAGCATCTGAAGCAGATTGTTGCATATTACCGTATTTATTTCACACAGACACTCTGTATTTTCAATCGGATATACATAATCCAGCTTATGCTTTCTTCCGATACAGCTGTTTATCCTGTTGGTCGAGTATCGTCCGGATTCGGCCATCACCAATAGCTCGTCCAGATTATGCTCCACACTCTGCTCAAGCATCCGCGATAATCCACTATTCTCCTGAAAATCCATAAGCAGTACCTTTTCATTCTCACTCAAAATAGAGGACAAAGTCATCGCAAAAGGCATCTGATACTGATTATCAGCAAGTGAATACACGCTTATAAGCCTCGTCTGACCTATCAAAGAGCCCTCACTCGTCAGGTCTCTCACCTCACCGCCCACATGCTTTAAAATCTCTTCCACTATTCGGTTTACTTCCTGATATTTTTCCACAAAGTATATACCCTCCTCACTCTCAATAGGTGTTTCCTCAACAATCTGTATCAGTGGGATATACTTGTTATTCCACTGATCAAGCTCACTTGAAAGCATGATATCTATCTCGCCCTCTAAGTGTTCCAGCTGCTCTTTCATGGTATACATATGTATCTCCAGCTGATCCTTATAATGATTCATGAAATAGCATGTCAGTCTGTCGCCATATTCTGAATCCTCAATATAAATTCCTAGTCTGATTTTTTTCATCTATGGTACTTTAACCCTCCTTCCATCACCTCATGCCGTAAAACCAGATATCTGCCATGGCTGTTCCCAAAAGCACGTATACCGCGAAACTAACAGCTTTCCCCTGTCCGCGGTACCGCATAAATCTGCCACACAGTATACCGTTTAAGTATAAAAATCCATCCCTCATACGCACAAAGAGCTCCTTTTTAAGCACCATACTTATGAGACCATATCCCGCTGCCGCCACAAAAGCGGCTGCCATGCACAAGGCGGTAAATCTTAAATTTGTAAATGCACATACTACTGAAAATAACTTGATATCCCCGGCTCCTAAAATGCCTGAAAGATATAAGAAATATAAAATGACAACCGGAAAAACTATATCTGGAAGAAACCAGATGATGCTTGCTACCTTGCCCCCCACTAAGCGAAATAGAAACGCACAACCAAGTCCCGTCAGAATCAGCCGGTTACTGATTCTATAATTTTTGAAATCCCCAATTGCTGCTACTGTAAGCAGTATATACAGCATGAGGTGTGATATTAATTTCACAATCACTGTATTTTCATCACCTCTCCTTTCGTGAGACGAATTATAACAACGCAATCCCGATTTTGTCTATAGCTTTTTTTAAAATAAATACTTTTTGTTAGTTATCCACAAAATGCAGCTAAACCCAACACATTAATCCACAGTCAAAACCTTGATTTTACTGGTTTTTCACATGTCAAAAGCACTTTTTACAAAATCTGTGAATAGAAGAAACTCTTTTGCTTATACTTGTATTAAGACTTATTTTGTTGGAGGAATTCATGAAATTATTTAAAGAAACGCCTGTAAATGACGGTTACAAAACCTTACAGGATGACATCAAGAAAACAACAGATGAACTTCAAATTGTATACACTAACCTGGAAAATGTGGTTGAGCCCGATTTAATTGACTACTACATCTATCAGGCCAAGGCTGTTTCCATGCGGTATAAATTTCTATTAAACTGTGTCAAGCGGCTTAATGAGGTTTAATGAGGCTTAATGAACTAAAAAAGAGGCCTCTTGCAGTATGAGTACAGTGGATAAAGCTGTCCTGCGAGAGGATACTTAAATTCAAGTGCCGCCTGTACATCCGACACTCCCTTTCTCAAGGCTTCCCTGTCCTATGACACGAGGGCAAGTTTTCTTCAATTCATTTTTCATTGCTTATTACCTCGACAATAGTGAAAGTACCTTCTCAAAAAAAATCTTTATAGTATAATTTGCAATTAAATGCAAATCGTATTATAATAGGCACATTAAAAGACTAATAGGAGGAAACAATAATGGCTAGAGTTACTAAGGACACTATGATTGGTGATCTTCTTCAGATTGACCAGAACGTGGCACCATTACTTTTAAATATCGGCATGCACTGTCTCGGATGCCCATCATCACAGATGGAGACAATCGAAGAGGCTGCTATGGTTCACGGACTTGACCCGGATGATCTTGTCGTTGAAATCAACACATTCATCGATCACGACCTCGGTTAATTTACGAAAAGACGGCTTGCTTATGCAGGCCGTCTTTTATTTGCAATCAATATTCTGTTAAAGTGCTGCCAGCGTCTGGATGGCAGCTTCTTCAATAATCACATTACCATGCTCCTTGAAAAATGCTTCATTGGCAGGCACATAGTTCTTCTGATATGCGTACTCTGAAATAATATTGCACACTTTGTTGAATTCCTTCGGAGTATGCTCACTCTTGTGGGCCACAAGATAGTACTTATTGCTTGAAGCGTCGCGGTATAAGTCATTTCTGCCGCTGTAAAAGCCGTCAAGCACATGCGAAATCCTGCGCACATCATCAAATTTATCAAAAACAAACAGCTTGACCACGTCAGCCTCAGCCTGTTCTTCTGTAATATCATCAGTGCTCTGCTCACTATCAGCTGTCTTCTCATTTTCCTTCTTGATACGCTCAAACAGCTCCAAAATATCAGCAGCTCCCTTTATCACCGGAGGCTGTCCTGCATTTCCTAAGTCCGTAAAGTCGTCATCTGCCTCTGAAAACTTTGAAAATCTGGTGTCAAGCTCATCCGGATATTCAACCTTTGTGATGATAAGCACTATAGACTCTGATGGCAATGGAATCGCCTCCACCATGAGTGGAATATCATTTGTTTCAAAGCCAAACTCGTAATTGGCCTGCTCTACCATATCTTTAAAAAGGCTTTTCGCCTTCGCTGATCCATATGCCAGTTCGCTTATTTTTATATGTCTGTCCTCAAGATCCTCTCTGGTAAGAGTACAGCGGATCTGATTATCATTTACCTTCTCAATTTTCATATTTTTCACATCCTTTTCCGAAAATATCCGTGTAAATCGTAAAATTATTATAATAAACACCGGTCATATTGTAAAGCGCAAGGCCTATTAAAAAAAAATAAAAAAAATGTTGCAATTATTTTACAGGTATGTTATAAGTTATCCATGAGATGTGCGCTCGACCCAAAAGGAGCGTATGAAAAATACAAATCATTCTTTGTTTGACAAATATGAGATGATTAAAGATCTCGGAACCGGCAGCTCCGGTAGCGTTACACTTGTCAGACACATATCTATGGATCAGGAGAGAGCTCTAAAGAAAGTTCCTAAATCTTCTGCTTTCGCCGAATCCGCATTATCAGAAGCAAGACTACTCAAGTCTCTTGAGCATCCGTCTATACCACGTATATTTGACTTCGAAGAGGACAATGCTTTTTACTATATCGTCGAGGAATATATCGACGGCGAGACATTAGATTCATTTTTGCTTCATCAGCAGTTAATTTCCCCAGGTTTATTTTTTAATATTTGTGAACAATTATGCAATGTTTTTATCTATCTGCATACACAGATATCTACTCCCATTATTTACAGGGACCTTAAACCGGAGCATATTATAGTATGCCACAATAAACTTAAGCTTATCGATTTTGGCGTATCGGCATATGTTATCCAGGATGGAAATAACTTCAATCACTATGGGAATATAGAATTCTCTGCCCCCGAATGCTTTACCGAGGATACAATTACACAGGCGGCAGACATTTACAGCTTAGGTCAGCTTCTGCAGTATATACTGACCTTTACCCCAAACAGCTTTTCCCATAAGTTTCAGCATATTATCCAAAAAGCAACAACATCTGATGCATCACTGCGTTACGTGACTGTCGCAGAGCTATATCAGGAAATTCAGGAAATTCAAAAATTAACCGGTCAGCCACATCTCATACACAAAATAGCAGTTTTAGGCAGTCACAGAGGCTGCGGCTCCACCCACGTGGCCGTTTCACTCACCTGCGAACTCAATATCCTTGGATATCATGGTATCTACATAGACTCAGCAAAAAGCGTACTTTGCCATGGTAATCACGACGGACTGCAGATTTTTAAGCAGAAAAACGGATATTATTATTACAAAAGCTTTCAGGGCATACCCGACTACAGTGACGGTATACAGTTTAATATTCCAAAGGATGCTATACAGATATACGACCTTGGCACTGACGTGTGCAACGAGAAAATATATGACATGGATCTCGTATTATATGTATGTAACGGCAGCTTTTGGCACCTGAATGATATCTACAGGAATCATTCTATTATCAAAAAAATGACAGCTTCCCTGAGTGTTATATGTAATATGTGCAGCAGACAAGATGCCTCCGCGATTGCGGCACTACTTAATTGCAGTGTTTATCACTTTCCTTATGACAGCGATATGTTTAAGAGCTCAGTTAAAAAGGAAACGCTGATTCAAAAGCTGTTAGAACTAAAGGGAGGAACATCACTATCAGACACTTTAAAAGGATATTTAAGAAAGTCCATTCTGCACCACAGTTAGTTGGGGTCTGTGGCAGCGTTCACAATGTAGGCACAACACATATAAGCCTTGCTCTTTGTAATTATATGAGCAATAAATGCATGTATAGAACCGCCTATGTTGAGCTGAATGGTACACACGAAATTCTTTCACTGTCAAAGACAGCAGACGAAAAGGTTTTTACTTATAAGAATGTAGATTTCTTTCCTCACGCAGTCATGTCCACACTAACTGAGATTTTAAACATGAGATACGAGCGTGTGATTATTGATTTCGGCATACTTAATCCAAACACCTTAAAGGAATTTATGAGGTGCGACGTAAGAATCGCTGTGTGTACAATAAGTAAATGGAACCGGGGCGCTTTTAACAGAATTATCGAGCTATTCAATTCAAACAAAATAACTGATTCAGAAAGCGTAAAAATATTGTTTAATCTCGTGGAAAAGAAAAAGACAATTAACCATAAACATTTTAAGTATCCGGTGGTAGGCTTTCCTTACTTAGAGGACCCGTTCCTCATCAATACCAGCCTGTTTGGCACTCTGGATAAGATATCAGAAAGGAATTAATATCACGATGCAAAATGACATCTTTAACCAGCTGTTTATCAATTTTATGTCCGAAGCTTTCGGAGGGTTTATACTTTTAATGCCATAGAGCGCTTCATGACATAGGGCCATTTGTTACTTGTCAGTTTTTACTCATAATCATTATATATAGACGGAGGTATTTTTATAGAAGAATAAACTATATTTATATATTGGAATTTTTACAGATATTTTATCAAATTAAACGAAACTAAAAATCAGCAATTAAATTGGGTGTGGAAAGCTCCGGAAATATCAATTTCTATAAAAAATCATTTATTACCGATTAATATCATTTTTATTACTCTTCAGAAATCGATGTCAGCATATTTTTGGTCCTTTACCCCGTTTAAATGCAAAAAGACAACCAAAAGACATATTTTAAAAAGAAAAGGTATGTGCGCGGGGGAAGCTTTTGTTCCTTCCGCGCCAAAATGCATAAACAAATTTCTTAATTTATTACAAATTTATTTCATATTATTTGAATATGCTTTTTCACAATGGTATAATTAGCTTAAGCAATTTAGGCACCAAATAATAGGAAAGGATTTTTACACATGAAAAAGAAATTATTGCCTGCACTTATAGTAACCGGACTTATTATCCTCGTTGTAATAATAATGGGTATAACTGCTCTTATAAATAAATACACCCCTACGAAAAAGACAGAGGATCTTAAAGAGTATTTCAATATCTCTTCTGATGATGAGGTTGCTCTCATTGTAAATAATGAGCTATCCGATTACAAGGCTAAAATAATAGATAAAAAAATATACGTTGATTACAAATTTGTTCACGACTCATTAAATTCCAGATTTTACTGGGATGCAAATGAGAATGTGCTTCTTTACACAACCGCATCTGATATCATCTCAGCGGCGGCTGACAGCAATAGCTACAGTGTCACCAAGCAGACCAATGACTTTGGCTATCCGATTGTAAAAGCCACCTCTGACTCTGCGCTTATCGCTTTAGACTATGTAAAACAGTACTCCAATATCACATTTAAGTCATATGATGACCCGGCACGCATCGTCATCACAAGCAAATGGGATGAAATAGACAGTGCCACTGTCAGCAAGTCTACCCAGGTCCGCGTGAAGGGCGGCATAAAGAGCCCTATTCTAAAAGAGGTGAAAAAGGATGACAAGATTACTATTCTTGATTCCGGTGACAAATGGGATAAGGTTGCCACTGAGGATGGTGTTATTGGATATATAAAGCGCAAGGCTCTGTCCGAGAGCAAAAAAACTAAGCTTACGAATCCTGACTATGAGGAAGAGACCTTTACGCATATCAAGAAGGATAAGGATATCTGTCTTGCCTGGAATCAGGTAACAAGCCAGTCAGCAAACAGTAAAGTGCCCCAGGTAATTTCATCAACCAAGGGCATAAATGTAATGTCACCAACTTGGTTTTATTTAAATGACAACAACGGTAATCTGGCAGATATAGCAAGCAAGGATTATGTCAGCTACTGCCATTCCCAGGGCATCGAGGTATGGGGACTGTTCAGCAACTTAGAAAATACTGATGTAGATGCAGCATATGTGCTCACACATACATCCACGAGAACTACCCTTATCAATCAGATTATGTCGGCTGCATTTAACTATGAGCTTGATGGTGTAAATATTGACTTTGAAAATATCACAGAAGCAGCATATGGAGACTCTTACATCGAGTTTATCAGAGAGCTCTCCATAAAGTGTCACAATAACGGTATATCACTTTCAGTTGATGTCACAGTACCTGCCAGCTTCAACAAGTTCTTCAATCGCTCTGATATGGCAAAGTTTGCCGATTATATTGTGATTATGGGATACGATGAACACTATAAGGGCTCTGATGCCGGCTCAGTTTCTTCCATTCCGTGGGTAACTGAGGGTGTTGAATCCACTCTGAAGGAGGTTCCCGCTGACCAGATTATTCTCGGCATGCCTTTTTATACCAGAATATGGGAGCTCACTCCAAAGGAGGACGATGATGCCGTAACCGATACCGAGGATCAGTCAAAGTACACCGTTGCCTCACAGGTATATAGTATGGACGCAGCTGCAGCACAGCTTGCCACAAACAATGCCACTGCTGCTCTTGATGAGAAATCCGGTCAGAACTACGCTGAGTGGTCTGCATCCAACAAGCTGTACAAGGTATGGCTCGAGGACAGTACATCTTTAGAGAAAAGGCTCAAGCTCGTCGACGACAATAAGCTCGCCGGTGCAGCATTCTGGAAGCTTGGCTTTGAGAATTCATCTGTCTGGGATACTGTTATAAAATATCTGGACTGATTACTTAAGGCTTACTGAAAGAGGCCGTACCCTTACAGATACAGTCTAACTCAGTACCTTTTATAGGTTATAAATGATATCAGCCAATCATATAATATACAAACACACCCGATGCCTTCTATGTGCATCGGGTTTTTTATAGGTATCTTATATGAAAAAATATATGTACATTATCAAGAAAAACAAATACTGTCTTATTTTAGCTCTCTTTATTCTGTCCTTCTACCTCGGAAGAGGTGTCTGCGCTCTTGCAAAAAACACCGGCAAAAACACTAATTCAACTGTTATTGTAATAGACCCGGGCCATGGTGGAAGTGATCCCGGTAAGATTTCCACCTCCGGCGTCATGGAAAAGGATGTCAACCTGAGTATTGCAATGGCTCTTAAACAACTGTTTGAAAACAGAGGCTTTACTGTTGTCATGACCAGAACCACCGACTGTGACCTCGCCCCGGATAATTCCAAGCATCCAAAGACAGATGATCTGACAAAGAGAACTGCCCTGATGTCCAGAAGCAATGTGGCAGTCAGCATCAGTATACATCAAAACAGCTTTGAGGACAATTCAAGCTGCGGTCCACAGGTATTCTATTATGAAGCCTCTGATGCAGGAAAAGAGCTCGCATCCTCTGTTCTTGGAGCTCTAAACACTTCTCTTTGTGTCGCAAAGCCACGAAGCATTAAGCCCAATAAAGAATACTTTATACTTAAAAAATCCACATCCCCGACCGTAATCGTAGAATGTGGATTCTTGAGTAATCCTGCTGAGACACTTCTTCTTACTGACAAAAACTATCAGGATGACCTGGCACATGCAATATATATCGGTGTTACAGACTATCTTGCGCAATCACCCTCTGGGCATTTACAATAAACTGCTCTGCGGTCCTTTACCCTGCTGTTTACCTGTATATTAGTATTTAAATACAGCAACTCCGTAAGGCGCAAGTGGATAAGCAAATGAAAATGGTCTGCCGTCACACTCTGATTTGACTGCCTTATAGTCCAGCTTCTTATATGACTGTTTTGCTGCCTTGCCTCTGCCCTTTGCAGCCTTCTTTACAGGCACTTGTACCGTTTTGCCGGTAAACTTAGGATCCTCACTATCTAAAACGAGCTGATATGTCTTGTGCTTTGGCACTCCGACTCTGTAATCAGGTCTCTCTACCGGTGTGAAATTGATGACAAAGAGCATATTATTCTTGCCATCCTTGCTCTTTCTGATAAAGCTGAAGATGCTTCTGTCTGCATCGTTTGCATTTATCCATTCAAAGCCTTCCCAGCTTGAATCCAGCTCATACAGACAGCGGTTTCTCCTATAGAGGTGAAGCAGCTCCTTTACCCAGTTCTGGATCTTTTTATGCTCCGGATTCTCAAGCAGATACCAGTCGAGTTCTCTTTCCTCACTCCACTCCTGCTTCTGTGCAAACTCCTGTCCCATGAAAAGAAGCTTCTTTCCACAGTGTCCCATCATAAATGCATATCCTGCCATGAGGTTCTTGAATTTATCCCCTTCTAAGCCCGGCATTTTGTTGAGCATAGAACACTTCAGATGTACCACCTCATCATGTGACAGTACCAGAATATATTTCTCACTCTCATTATAGCTCATCGCAAATGTCATCTTGTTGTGGTTATTTTTACGGAAATATGGATCCAGCTTCATATAATCAAGGAAGTCATGCATCCATCCCATGTTCCACTTGTAGCTGAAGTTCAGTCCGTCTTCCTCTACCTTGCCTGTTACCTTTGGCCATGCGGTAGACTCTTCGGCTATCATTACAGTTCCGTGATTTCTTCCAAGTATGAGTGTATTGATATGCTTGAAAAACTCTACTGCCTCGAGATTCTTATTGCCTCCAAACTTGTTTGGCACCCACTGTCCGTCGCTCTTTCCATAGTCAAGATAAAGCATTGACGCAACTGCATCCACACGGAGTCCGTCTACGTGGTAATTTTCTATCCACATCAATGCACTTCCGATAAGGAAGTTCTTTACTTCATTCTTACCGTAGTCAAATATCTTTGTGCCCCAGTCGGGATGCTCTCCCTTTCTTGGGTCTGCATACTCATATGTGGCTGTTCCGTCGAAATTGGCAAGTCCATGCGCATCCTTTGGGAAATGTGCAGGTACCCAGTCGAGGATTACTCCGATATTATTTTTATGGCACTGATCAACAAAGTATGCAAAATCCTCAGGCTTTCCATACCTCGATGTAGGTGCATAGTAGCCTGTCACCTGATATCCCCATGAGCCATCAAACGGATACTCTGAAATACCCATAAGCTCAATATGTGTATATCCCATAGTTTTCACATAGGATACGAGTGATTTTGCAAGCTCCCTGTATGTATAAAAGCCCTCATCATCCCTGCCCGGATGTCTCATCCATGAGCCCGGATGGCACTCATATATAGCCATAGGTGAAGAATATACATCAGCATCTGACTTTGCTGCTCTCTTATCCATCCACTCTTTGTCAGTCCATGTGAAGTGCTCGATATCTGTGATGATTGACGCTGTTCCCGGACGAAGCTCTGCGTAGTTTGCGTATGGATCCGCCTTGTACAGCTTATCACCCTGTTCAGTGACTATAATAAACTTATACATCTGACCCTTTTGCGCTCCCGGTACAAAAAGCTCATACACTCCCATGGTTTCCGGCTCTACACGCTTCATCTCATGACTGGTCTCATTCCAGTCGTTAAACTCACCAAACACGTATACTTCCCTCGCATGTGGCGCCCAGACGTCAAAGCACACTCCTTTTTTTCCTTTGCGCTCAGCTAAGTGAGCACCCATCTTCTTGTAGATGTCATAGTGTGTTGCCTGACCAAACAGGTAACAATCCATTGCTGTAAAATTACACATATATATACCCCCATAAGTATTTATTTTTCCCTGAAATGATCCTCTTTGAGTACAATTCGGTCATCATCTGTATATCGCTTGGCTGTCAGAATACTTATAGCCTTCTTCAGTCCGCTGTGAGCCTCCCTGTCTATGGCCTCGTCAATTATATCCTTGACCTCTGTCAGAGTGGTAGCCTGGTCTATCCTCTCAATATTGCTGATTCTGTTATGCAATGCCAGAATAGCCATCTCATCTATCTTGTACCCAAGCTCTGCAGAGTACGATTTGGCAAACAATACGAGTTCATCATTTGTAAAAATAGGAACCGATATCTTTTCCGTGAACTTGGATGCAAAGCCCTCATCCATTGAGAGAGCCTTCTTTATACCCTTTGATGTATCCTCAAGTATATAGAGTGTTCCTGTAATATCATGCTCCATCAAAAATGATAGCTTGGCAGCTATGCTGCGGTCGATATCTCCGGCTCTTTCTATGATGAGACAGCCTCCTGTTATCTTTCTGACTACCTGCTGCACATCCTTTTTATTGAGTACGGCAGCATCAATCTTGCCCATCTTTCCTGTAAGCTGTTCACCATCTTTTTGTAATACCTTTATAAAGCTTGTAGCAAGCATTGTCTTTCCGCAACCCTGCTCTCCCTGTATAATGAGGTTGCCTGTGGATGCGTTTTCTTTCCTGTTGAAATGATCAAGTACTACATTATATGCCTTGCAAATCTGATCCTCCATACCCTTTACCGGTATGAAATATGAAAATATAGCTTTCTGTTCGCTTGTAAGCTCTTTTATATGTTTTGTTTCTTTTAATTTCGAGTCATCTTCTTCGCTGTCTAAATCCTCCGGCAATGAAATATCCGGCATTTTTCTTGTCTTAGCCATATCCAGCTTCTTCTCCAGTCCCGGATTCTTTGCTGTCATCTTGGCTATTTCTTGCTCGATAAATGATGTCACATGATCAAAATCTCTTTTCTCAGAAACGTTTTCTTTCTCCTGTGAAGTCTCATCATCTGATGTATCATCATCGACATTTAACATATCATCTGTTATTTCAGGCATCATGATAGTCGGCTGCGTGAATATCTCGTCTTTCTCAGACTCCTCTGCCATAATTATATCCTCCGGCTCTCCAACCGGTTCATTGGCTTCATCTATAGCCTCTTCCGGTGCTTCCTGTGACTCCTGCACTTCGTCTATAGCTTCTTCCGGTGCTTCCTGCGGCTCCTGTACTTCATCCACAGTCTCCTCTGCATAAAGCTCCTGCATATCCGGTTTCTGCCCTTCTTCAGGCTCCTTCACGGCAGCTTTCTGCTCTATAATATCAACCGGCACCTTCAAATACTCCTCCTCAAGAAGTTCCTTCGGAGTGACACCTGCATCCAGCTTTGGAATGACATCATTTAGTCTCTCCATGATGTCTCCTGCCTCCTGAAGTGCTCTTGCCTTAGCTGACTCAAGCTTCTGCTGCTCAGCCTCTTTAAGTGCAATTTCAGCCGCATGTCTGGTCTTTTCCCATTCTTCAAGCACATCATGTATAGACATCTGTCCTGTAATCTGATGCTCAAGCTGAGTCTTTTCACTCATGACCATAGACATCTGTCCGTCAGCGTCTTCACCCAAAAGCTCCTTGAAATTCAACTTAAGTGAACCATCTATCTCTTCATCTGTAGCGATATGTTCTGTCTCTTCCGGCTGCTGTACATACTCTTCCTGCTCCTTTTCGAGCTTAAGATAAGGAATATCCTCAACTATCTTTTTGATGGTATCCATCGTATCAGCAACTTCATTCTTGCCCTTGGCCTCAATGATCTGCTGCATACCCTTGGCAATCTCCTGCTGTAAATTTACAGTATTGAACTTCTCCTGATTTACAGTAATCTGCGGAATAGTTACGTCATCATGCACTATCTCTCCGCCCTTTACCATCTCCATGGCACCTATCTCAGTGACCTCAGCCTCATCCTTTATCTTAGCCGGCTTTTCCTTCTCTGCCTTGAATCGTCTGTACTTTTCCTCCTGAGCCTTGGTAAGTGGCTGATAAAGCATCTTAAGCTCCAGCGCACGCTCCACATATGGTCCGTCTCCGAACCACAGAATGAGCTCATCGCAGGCATCTATACACTTATCGGCTTTTCCGGCCTTGTGGTATAGATATGCAAGCTCATATGCCCACTCCTCAGTGTATTCTTCATCCTTGTACTCTTCAAGAATAGTGATAAGCTCATCAAATGAAGCTCCCTGCCCTTTTTTGATGGCATATCTTAATACATACTTCATATCATCATGAGGCGCTATCTCAACAAACTCATCATAATACTCTGTAGCAGCATCATAATCCCCCATCTTGATGGCGACCTCAGCCAGTCTGTATATAATCATCCTGCCGATTGGTGAACGGTCATAGGCCATTAAAAGTATATCCCTTGCATCCTGGTATCTTTCGGCCTTCTCGTAGATTTCACCGATTTTAACGAGTGTATTTACATTTTTAATTTTGTTCCAATTTATGCTATCTGCAATCTCTGCTGCGCTCATATAGCCCTCCTCGGCGCTTAGGGCTTTTATCTGATCCAGCTTGAGATTGTATTCGTATTTATCCACTTATTTCACCTACTCGTATTTAAGCTTATTATTTTTTGTATCTACGCCTGTTGTCTTTGTATAATCCATTGTGTCCTCAGGAAGCTTCTTTTTCCTGAGAGCATAATTAACAACTCTTCTCACAATATAGTATATCACAGCAAAGGTCGGAACACCAAGTAACATTCCAAGAAAACCAAACATTCCTCCGCCGATTAGTATGGCAAACATAACCCAGAAGGTCGAAAGACCGGTAGATGAGCCAAGTATCTTAGGCCCTATTATATTGCCATCCACCTGCTGCAGCACGACAATAAATATCAGAAGATAAAGCGCATGCCACGGACTCTGAATTACTACTATGAGTAACGATGGAATTGCACCGATAAACGGTCCGAATACCGGAATCACATTTGTAACGCCGATAATCACTGCAACGAGCACCGATGATGGAATCCTTAAAATCAGACATCCGAAATATGCAATCACACCTATAATCAATGAATCTATAATCTTACCGCTTATGAAGCCTCCAAAAATCTCATTTGTCTTTCTGATCGTCTCAATGATGATATTGCCTGTCTTTGGCTTGCAGACAGCATATATTATCTTTTTACTCTGTCCTGCGAGAGTCTCCTGAATACTCATCACATAGACCATCACGATTATTCCGATAATGAAATTGAATAAACCTCTGACTACCGAAATCACACCGGTTGTAATCTGTGCAACATACTTCTGTGCCTCAGGAATTATCTTTTCTGTGGCATAATTCTCAATGTAGTCGGTTGTATTCTGTAAACATGTGCTCGCGAGCTCAGCTATTTTGCTGTCCCCGAAATTGCCGTTCTTTATCACGTTGATGAATGCCGCAACGTCATTTGGCAGTGTCTTCATAAGTCCTGATATACTTGCTATGACAGAAGGCACAATAGCCGCAATTAGGAGCGAAATAATCGCTACAAGAATAATAACCGAGCCTGTGATTGCAAGAGCTCTTGAAACCTTTCGCAGCTTGCTTTCGCTTTTCATCTTTTTGGAAAGAAGCTTTTTAAAGCATCTTTCCAGCCACAGCATGACAGGATTCATCAGGTATGCAAGCACAAGTCCCATTATAATAGGCATTGCTGCCGCAAGCAGCTTGCTCCATATGCCTGCAAAGCCCTCAAATCTGTACAGTGCAAAGAAAAACAGTATACTGACTGCAAACGTGACAAATACCATGACACCTATTCTGATCAGATGTGGCCATTCCTCACGCCCCGGGTGCGAATTCTGCTTCGCACCCTTATCTGCATTTATCTCAATGTTTGATTTTTTACCAGCTTTTCTGGTTTCTTCCATCGGATTAGACTCTCCTTATTTACGGTTATAGTTGATGAGACATCCCTTTAATATTATCTCTCTTTCATCATCTGTGAGCTCACCCATCTTCAGTGTAAATGGCTTTAATTCACCATCCTTGACAACATATGCCTCAAACTCCGTCTTTGCATCCTCGATTTCCTTCTTGATTCCCGGAAGGAAGATATAGTCGAGATTGTGGAACGGAAGCTCTCCCTCATCGATGATGAATGGGAGCATTCCCCAGTTGATAAGGTTTGAACGATATCTCTTTGTGGCATACTCGTTTGCGATATTTGCCCAGCCTCCGAGTACCTTCTGGCAGCTTGCAGCCTGCTCTCTTGCTGAGCCGTCACCCGGCTTAACAGCAAAAATTGTGCTTCCGAAGCCCATATTCTCATGGCTTGCCTCAGGGAATTTTTTCTTTACTACTCCCATGATTTCAGCAACCTCAGGAACAGCCTTTCCTGCGCACTCACCACTCTCTATAGCCTTCTGGGCCTTCTGGATTTCCTTTGCTCTGCCTACATACTCAGGATCCTTTCTTGAAAGTGCGAACTCTGCAAGGCCAAGAGGGTTTGAACGATATGATGATGTCTCTCCTGAAGGAATGAGCTCATCTGTTGTAGTAACAGGATCATGAATCTCTGAAACCACCTTAAGGAGCATATTCTCAGGAAGCGCGCTCATTGCCGGCCAGTCCTTGATGTTTGGTCCGAACTGGATTTCAACTGAAGGATCTGCCACTCCATGGCTGTCAAATACACGGTTCTCATATATAGTCTTGTCAAAGAAATATTTAGGCTTTGTAAAGTTGACATCAATATCCGCTGCTGATGTAAGGAAGCCCTTGTTTGCTGCTGTTGCAGCGATTGAACGTGCATCCATGAGTGCCACTGAGCTGATCTGTCCGTTCTGTACCTTAGAACCCTCTCTGTTAGGGAAGTTTCTTGTTGAATGACGGATAGAGAATGCGTTGTTGGCCGGTGTATCTCCTGCACCAAAGCAAGGTCCGCAGAAAGCAGTCTTTACGATTGCACCTGTCTCAAGAAGCTTTGCTACAGCTCCGTTTTTCACAAGCTCCATGTATATTGGAGTAGATGCCGGGTAAACACTCAGTGTAAACTCGTCTGCTCCTATTGAATGTCCGTTTAATATGTCAGCCGCATCGCAGATATTCTCAAATCCACCGCCTGCACAGCCTGCGATGATTCCCTGGTCTACATACAGTTTTCCGTCTCTTACTTTACTCTTTAAATCAAGCTTCACCTTGCCGTCAAAGCTTACCTCAGCTCTCTTCTCACAGTCATCGAGAATATCCATGAGGTTTGCATTGAGCTCATCGATAGTGTAAGTATTGCTTGGGTGGAATGGCATAGCTATCATTGGGCGGATCTGGCTTAAATCAATCTCAATAAATCTGTCGTAGTAAGCCACCTCACCCGGATTAAGCTCCTTGTGGTCCTCGGCCCTACCGTGAATCTCAAAGAATTCCTTAACCTGGTCATCTGTTCTCCAGATAGAAGAAAGACATGTAGTCTCTGTTGTCATAACATCGACACCTATACGGAAGTCAACGCTCAGATTAGACACACCCGGTCCTACAAACTCCATAACTTTGTTCTTTACGAAGCCATTTCCGAATACCTCTCCGATAATTGCAAGTGCGACATCCTGTGGTCCAACGCCCTTGATTGGCTCTCCTGTCAGGTAAATACCTACTACCTCAGGCATATCAATATCATATGTCTGTTCGAGAAGCTGCTTAACAAGCTCAGGTCCACCCTCGCCGACTGCCATAGTACCAAGTGCACCATAACGTGTATGTGAATCAGAACCAAGTATCATTTTTCCGCCGCCGGCAAGCATCTCTCGTGCAAACTGATGGATAACTGCCTGATGAGGTGGTACATAGATTCCGCCGTACTTCTTTGCACATGTGAGACCAAACATGTGGTCATCCTCATTGATTGTTCCACCAACTGCACAAAGGCTGTTGTGACAGTTTGTAAGTACATACGGGATAGGGAATTTCTCAAGTCCTGAAGCTCTTGCTGTCTGAATGATACCTACAAATGTGATATCATGCGATGTAAGCTTATCAAACTTAATCTGAAGCTTGTCCATATTGCCGGATGTATTGTGCTCCTTTAAAATACCGTAAGCAATTGTCGCCTGCTTAGCTGTCTGTTTGTCGATGTCCATGCCGGTCTTGCTTTTTACAGCTGCCTGAGCTTTTGATCCATCAATTATTACTTCCTTACCGTTTAAAAGGTAAGCACCGTTTTCATATAATTTCACTTATTCTACCTCCGTATGTGTATTTCAAAATTCTTTTATTTACTATTATATAATATTATAGGTAATTGTGGCAATAAATAAATCACCATCTACCTTAATTTCGAATTTTCCTCCCATCAAATGGGTCAGATTCTTTGCAATCGAAAGTCCAAGTCCACTTCCTTCAGTGGTTCTCGACCTCTCTCCCCTCACAAAACGCTCTGTCAGGTCTACATTTCCGTTGCTTACTATGTCAAGCTCGTTCTTAGACACATTCTTTATTGTAAAAACTGCCTTTTTATCTGCCTTTTCAAGCTCTACATACACTCTGGTATTTTCCAGTGCATATTTTGCGGCATTAGTATACAGATTTTCAATAGAGCGGTAAAGCTGACGTCCATCCGCATAGATAAATATCTGTTCTGATGGAATTTTTGTAACTATTGTGAGATTTCTCGACTCAAAGCGCTCATTGAATTCACCTCCGGTCTGGTATAAAAGCTCAACCAGATCAAGCTTTTGCATATTGAGCTTCACATTTCCCGAGGTAATCTTTGATGTCTCTACCAAATCCTCTGTAAGCTGCTTTAAGCGCTGTGACTTTTCCTCCAGCACATGTATATAGTATTTAGCATTTTCATTTTCCAGATTTTCCCTCTTAAGCAGGTCAACATAGTTGACTATTGAAGTCAGAGGTGTCTTTATATCATGTGATACGTTTGTTATTAAATCAGCCTTTAATTTTTCATTTTTAAGACTCTCATTTACCGAGCTCATAAGACCCTGGCGTATATGGTTGACAGCCTCCGCCACCTTTTTCTGCTGCCCATGAAACTCATTGACATTGAGTGTAGTGTCAAGCGCTCCTTCCGAGATAGCTTCAAGAGCCTCCTGTATTCGCATTATCTCTTTGGTTTTTTGTGTGTGGATATCCTTTTTCTCAATAACTCTTTTCAAAAGCTCATAGCCCTTGTACATCAGGCTGTGTGTGCAAAGTATATTGCCTTTTATCTTCCTTACAATGCTCTGGTATAAAATAATAAAAGCCAGATCAAACAAAAAAGTAAATGTGCCGGCCGTCATAATGAGTGATGCATAGTCAAAGTGCTGGTTTTTTACGCCTGAAATCACTTTTCCCATAAATACCATGAGCAATGTAAATATCACTAGCATCACATCAGAGTATACCTTGTCAATCGGTAAATAGTATATTGTGTAATCATCCTCTGATTTTCTGCCGGCCACGTTTGCCATATACGCCAGGCTCACAAAGCTGCCTACCAGGCCCGCAAGCGATATTAGTGTATATATATCAATATTTCCATGCGCATCGTGCCTGAATGCATAGCCTGTGGCAAACACTCCTGTCACCATAAGTATCATGCATAGCTGATGCAAAACTATGACCGCTGCTTTTTTTCCTATTGTATACTGCTTCATTTGTTGTCCTCTATCTTATAGCCTACTCCCCAGACCACTTTCAGATATCGCGGCTCTTTAGGATTTATCTCTATTTTTTCCCTGATATGTCTGATGTGCACGGCAACTGTATTATCGGCGCCTATCGCCTCCTCGTTCCATATGCTCTCATATATTTCGTTTATTGAGTAGACCTTTCCCTTGTTTTTAAGGAGTAAAAGCAGGATATTGTACTCAATCGGTGTGAGCTTTACCTCCTCGCCATCCACAGTCACCTTTTTTAAATCATCATTTACCAAAAGGCCTCCGGCTTCATAAACCTTGTCTCCGGCTGCATCATTGCTTGACAGAGTGGTATATCTGCGAAGCTGTGACTTTACTCTTGCCACAAGCTCAAGCGGATTAAAAGGCTTTGTAACATAATCATCAGCCCCCACATTGAGGCCTAAAATCTTGTCAGCATCCTCTGTCTTTGCCGAGAGAATGATTATCGGCACCCTGCTTTCCTTTCGTATCTGCAGAGTAGCTCTTATTCCGTCGAGCTTTGGCATCATGACATCTATTATCATGAGGTCTATTTTTTTATTCTTCATAATTTCAACCGCCTGTATGCCATCGTAAGCCTTCTCCACGTTATAGCCCTCCTGCATCAGGTAAATCTCAATTGCCTCAACTATTTCCTTGTCGTCATCACAAACTAATATTGTCATATTATCCTCCTTCTATGAATTTTGATTAGAAACCTTCTCCTGCCGTTAGTCAGCTATATTTTATCAGATTATCCACTTTGTTTTTCTTAAAATCTGCTTAATATTACCCACTTTTAAATATAAGCCAAAAAGCAGCCGTTCTGTTTTGAACTGCTGCTTTATATTACATAGGTGTGTTTCATTTCCCTTTATTTCCGGTGATGCTCTGCCACATTCTGTGGATGCCGGCTGTGAGTTCCTTCCCTTCCATTGTGTTGATAACAGGTGGATTGCCGGCTTTTCTGCTTATTGCCTTATAATCCTCATCAACAGACGATTTTGAGCCGGCATCCTTGGCTTCATCCTTATCATTGCCATGATTTGATCCGGCATCAGGTGTATCGTCTGCAAGCTTCACTTCACCCACTACACCATCTCCCAGGTCCTCGCCCTCCGCAAGTCCCAGTTTTCTGATATAATCCATATTTACCTTGATTTCAGTCTGTCTGTTTGCATAGATAGACTTCTCTTCCTTGTCAATAGTACGCTCCTCTACTGGCTTACCTGCATTTTTCTGACGTTCTATCTCCTTATTTCTGTCATCGATAATCTTAAGATACTTCTCCGTATCGGACAAATCCTGAAGCTGTCCCTTGAGCTCATACTGGTTGGTTTTAACTATCTTCTCCTGTTCTGCAATCTTATCCTTCATATTCTTGCACAGCTTTTCAAGTGACTCGTTGGTATCATTGATGATATCACGCACTCTTGAAAGCGCCTCATCCGTATAGATAACCGATGCTGCATACACATCCTCAGCCTTTCTGCTTGCATCCCAGACTATCTGATCACCCTTCTTTCTGAACTCTCTCTCTGCGTGATTGCGACTCTGCTCAGTAAGCTCATACTCATCCTGCATTGCATATATACACTTATTCAGCTCAGCAAGTAAATCTATCATTTGCTGCTTGTTTATGATCACCCTGCTCGGCTCCGGCTTATACGGCTCCGCCTTTGAGAGCATGATATGAATTTCTCTTAGTACCTTTTCTGTTTTATCGTTCGCATTCATTTTCTATTTCCTCGGATTTAAATTAACATTATAACTATTCAGGGTGTTTCTGAATACTCACCACTTACCCATATTTTATATGAAAATCCGCTTCTCGTAAATAGCCAAATGAATAATAGTAGTTACTATAATTAAATCAATCCCGCTGCCGCATTTCTCAGCTCGTCTGCCGCATGCTTTATCTCTGCGGCCTGCTCTTCGCTCACATTTCCGGGCTTTGTCCTCGAAATAAGCTTCTTAACATACGAAAGTGACGATTTCACACTCTTTTTCTGTGCACTGTCCATAGCCTTTCTTTTTTCCTTGTCAGCCATGACATTTTCCACCTGTCGCACAAGCGTATCAGCCTCACTTCTTGCATCAATATAAGCCTTTCTCTGTCCGTCTGTTGCCTCATACTCCTGTGCCTCGCGGATTGCCTGCTCAATCTCAGAATCAGACAAATTTGAGCTTGCGGTAATCGTAATCTCCTGATGCTTTCCTGTGCCCAGGTCCTTTGCAGAAACCTGCACAATGCCGTTTGCATCTATATCAAACGTCACCTCTATCTGCGGCACACCTGCCGGAGCCGGCTTGATGCCCTTTAGCCTGAAGTTTCCAATCAGCTTATTGTCCCTTGCAAACTGCCTCTCACCTTGCAGTACCTTTATATCCACAGAGGTCTGGAAGCTTCCTGCAGTTGTAAAAATCTGGCTGTATCTCGTAGGAATAGTCGTATTTCTGTCAATAATTTTGGTTGAGACACCACCAACTGTCTCAATTCCGAGTGAAAGCGGTGTGACATCCATCAGTATAATCTCTGCCGCACTGCTGCCTGCGACAATTGCTCCACCGAGCTTGCCACCCTGTACTGCTGCACCGAGTGCCACGCACTCGTCAGGATTCAGGTTGTGTGAAGGCTCTTTTCCTGTAATTCTTCTGACCTCCTCAACAACAGCCGGCACACGTGTAGAGCCTCCTACCAACAGCACCATTCCAAGCTCCGCTGCACAAATCCCCGCATCTGAAAGTGCCTGATTTACCGGAATGGCCGTTCTCTCCACCAGATCCTTTGTTATCTCATTAAACTCAGCCCTTGTGAGGTTCATCTCCATGTGGATTGGCTGTCCCTTTACAGTGGTGATAAACGGCAGGTTGATAGTGGTTGAGGATGAGGATGAAAGCACCTTTTTTGCCTTCTCAGCCTCCTCCCTGACACGCTGCATAGCAGTATTATCCTTTCTCAGATCCACATTCTGCTGTCTGTAAAACTCTGTGACAAGATAATTCGTGATTCTCTCATCAAAATCATCTCCACCCAGATGATTATCACCGGCTGTGGCAAGCACCTCTATCAGATTGTCCCCTATTTCGATAACAGACACATCGAAAGTTCCTCCTCCGAGGTCGTAGACAAGAATTTTCTGCTGCTGTCCGTGGTCCAGTCCGTATGCGAGTGCCGCAGAGGTTGGCTCATTTATGATTCGAAGCACATTAAGACCAGCAATCCTTCCTGCATCCTTAGTTGCCTGCCTCTGCGCATCCGAAAAATATGCGGGAACAGTAATTACGGCGTCAGTTACAGTCTCACCGATATAGTCCTCTGCATCCTTTTTCAGCTTTCTGAGAATCATAGAAGAAATCTCAGGAGCTGAATACAGCTTTCCGTCCACTTTTGCCCTGAAATCGCTTCCCATCTGTCTCTTTATTGAGAAAAATGTCCTGTCCACATTGACTGCTGCCTGCCTCTTTGCAGCCTCGCCAACCAGTCGCTCTCCATTTTTTGTAAAAGCCACTACAGACGGAGTTGTTCTCTGACCCTCGCTGTTAGTTATGACTACCGGCTGATTGTTCTCCAATACTGCCACACAGCTGTTTGTTGTTCCTAAATCTATACCTATAACCTTGCCCATTTTATGCCTCACTGTTTACTAATGTTTATTTTCTGAATAGTTACATCTTAATAATACTTTATGCTTCGAAAATTCACTCGTCAAGGCATGAGGCTGTTATTTCAGAGAATGTTTATATTTTTAATTTTTGTATAACAACATAACAACAAAGACACCGCCGAAGCAGTGCCTTTGTTGATTAGTTTATAGATTGGATTAAATGATAATTGAGGATTGCTTATTCACTTACTTTTTTCTTGAGTAATCCGAGTAATCCACATGCAATGAAGGCTCCGATTACTAATGCTACAAGATACATTAACGGATTTCCGATTGTAGGTACTACGAAGATTCCTCCGTGAGGTGCCATGAGTGTACATCCAAATGCCATTGAAAGTCCACCTGCCACTGCTGAACCAACTGCACATGCCGGAAGGACATGAAGCGGATCAGATGCTGCGAATGGGATTGCACCCTCTGTGATAAATGATAATCCCATGATAAAGTTCGTAGGTCCTGCCTTTCTCTCCTCTGCTGTGAACTTGTTCTTGAAGAAGATTGTTGCAAGAGCGATTGCGAGTGGTGGAACCATACCACCAATCATAACTGCTGCCATGATATTGTAGTTTCCGGCAGCGATTGAAGCTGTACCAAATACATAAGCGGCTTTGTTTACAGGGCCACCCATATCTATTGCCATCATTCCTCCGAGAAGTACTCCGAGAACTACTGCGCTTGCACCGTTAAGTCCATTAAGACCGTTGTTGATAGCTGTATTTAAAGCTCCGATTGGAGGCTCAACTACAAACTGCATTATAACGCCTATGAGGAATATACCAAGCAGCGGATAAAGAAGAACCGGCTTCACACCATCAAGACTCTCAGGAAGCTTAGAGAATATCTTCTTTAAGAGATTTACAATATATCCTGCAACGAAACCTGCAACCAGTGCTCCAAGGAAGCCTGATGTACCGTTTGCTGCGATTGAACCGCCTACGAAACCAACTGCAAGACCCGGACGGTCAGCAATACTCATAGCGATAAAGCCTGCAAGGATAGGAAGCATAAATCCAAATGCTGTTCCACCGATTCCCTTAAACAATGCTGCGCCCTGTGTAATAGTACCGAAATTTGCTCTCTGGTCAGCCGGCAGTGAATTAAGGTCAACACTGAATCCATCGATAAGGAACGCGATTGCGATAAGGATACCACCACCAACTACGAACGGAAGCATATGTGAAACACCGTTCATCAGATGCTTGTAAATCTGATGTCCAATGCTCTCCTTTCCACCAATAGATGAATGTGAAGCCTCTTTTTTACCTGATGCCTTAAATACAGGAGCATCACCGGCAGCAATTCTCTTTACGAGCTCCTCTGTCTTATTTATTCCGTCAGAAACCTGACACTCAATAACCTTCTTTCCGTCAAAACGGTCTGTAGGCACATTTGTATCACATGCAACGATAACACCGGTAGCCTTTGCAATCTCATCATCTGTGAGTACATTTTTAGCTCCGGCTGAGCCTCTTGTCTCAACCTTTACCTGATATCCCAGCTCCTTGGCCTTTTTCTCAATAGCCTCAGCAGCCATATAAGTATGGGCAATTCCTGTAGGACAGGCTGTAACTGCAACGATAAATACATCGTCCTTCTTCACCTCAACAGGTTCCTTTGCCTCCTTTGCAGCCTCCTTCTCATCCTTTGCCTTTTCAGCACTGTCGATGATATTTAAAAACTCATCTACTGAGCCGGCATTGATAAGAGAATTTGTAAACTGCTCGTCCATCAGCATAACAGAGAGCTTGCTGAGCACCTGAAGATGCACATTGTCCTCTGTGTTTGGTGCAGCGATAAGGAAAATAATCTTTGCAGGTGTACCGTCGAGTGATTCAAAGTCAACCCCATCCTTTACAACCATTGCTGCAAGACCTGCTTTAGTAACGGCATCAGACTTACAATGAGGAATTGCTATACCCATTCCAATTCCTGTTGTGCCTTCCTCCTCTCTTGCAAAAACGCCCTTGCGATACGTTTCAACATCGGCAATTTTGCCACTTTTTGCCATCAAATCAATACACTGATTCAATGCTTCGGTTTTTCCGGCAGGCGTACCATTTAAATTGATACTCTCAGCTGCCAATAAATCCCTGATTGTCATACATCATTCCTCCTAATAGAATATATTAATTATTTATATCAACCTTTTGATACCGTTTGTTTAATTGGAAGCATTCTCCCATTTTTCTATAAGTGCCTCAACCTCAGGCTTTGTAGCAAGCTCCTCAGAAAATGCGCTTGCACTTCCTGTACATACACCATAAATAAATGCCTGCTTATAATCATTTGATTTGAGGTATCCGTAAACAAATCCGGCTACCATCGAATCACCTGCACCAACAGAGTTTTTGAGCTTTCCCTTAGGAGCCTTAGCCTTAAACTCCTGTCCGTTCTCAGTCACAAGCACTGCTCCGTCACCTGCCATAGAAACAAGCACGTTTCTTGCGCCCTGCTCCTGAAGCTTCTTTGCATATTTTATCACATCGTCCTTGTCTGTAATCTCAACCCCGAATATCTCACCGAGCTCATGATTGTTTGGCTTGATAAGGAATGGCTTATATGCAAGCACATTTGTGAGCAGATTTCTCGTCGCATCAACCACAATATTTATTCCGCGGCCCTCAAGATGCTTCATGATATCCATATACATTGATGAAGGCATTACATCAGGAATACTTCCTGCGAGCACAAGCACATCAGACTCCTTTAAGCAGTCAAGCTTCTCATAAAGTTTTTTAATGTTGTCCTCAGTAATTACCGGTCCCTGACCATTAATCTCGGATTCCTCATTTGAGCGAAGCTTCACATTGATACGTGAAATACCATCCTCCACCTCTATAAAATCAGTATCAACACCTTTTTTTGCTAGAAGTCTTTTAATTTCATTTCCTGTAAAACCCGCTGTAAAACCAAGTGAAGTATTGCTCATTCCAAGATTCTTAAGAACCATGGAAACATTGATGCCCTTACCACCTGCAAAAATCTTCTCTCCAGTCGTTCTATTGACCACTCCTGTCTTAAAATCTGTTACATCAACTATATAATCTAGTGATGGATTAAAAGTAACCGTATAAATCATGTTAGACCTCCTTAATATTTTTGTATTTCTTATAGTTGTCATTGCTTAGTGCATTTGTAATAATTACAGCATCCTCAAAATCAGCAAACTTGATACTTGATACCTGTGAAAACTTACTGTCATCCGCAAGAATGTATTTCTCCTTGCTATTCTCCATGGATTTCTTTTTAATCATGGCCTCCTTTATCTCCGGAGTCGTAAATCCATTCTTCACAGTAATTCCGTTGGTTCCCCAGAAGCCCTTCGTAAAATTGTATTTATCGAGCGTCACAACGGCCTCATCTCCGACAATAGCCTCAGTAGTAGACTTGAACTCGCCACCCAGAATATATACTGTATATCCCCTATCGGAAATTCTCTTGGCATTAGTCAGAGAGTTTGTAACAAAAACCACATTCTTTGCAGTAATATAATCAATCATGACTGCCGTTGTAGTACCGGCATCTATATAAACAAAATCATTATCCACAATAAGTGATGCCGCATATCTGGCAATCTGTTCCTTTTCGCTGCGATTCTGCTTAAGCCTGTTGATAACCTTCTCATCCTGAGTATGGATATTCGTATTATTTGCAATCGCACCACCATGTACCTTGGTGAGATACCCCTTCTTGTCCATTGCAACCAGATCACGCCTGATTGTTGACTCAGATATATCAAGCTCATCCATAAGCTGCTGAACAGTCACACTTCCCATCGAATCTAATATATCGAGTATTTTTTTGCATCTATCTTCCGCCAGCATCTAATCCCCCCTGTTTATCAAACTATTCAAAGACTTATTTTATAAGCCATTTATTTAATGCTCATTTTCAAATTACTGTATTAAACATTTAACATTCATTTAACTTGTAGTATAATTATATTTTCATAATCCGTCATTGTCAATCATAATCAGTCATTTATATTCACAAATAATCACACTAAAAATTGTTGAAAATATATAAAGCAAGTTTTAAAATTGTGCACTATATGCAAATACAACATTGATTTTAGTGCAGAATATAACATATATATCATTAATACTTGCCTAATTACTAATTTTAGTATCTTTTCTATTACTAATTTATAATCTAAAATATAGTTCAAATTAACTAATTTTAATTTAGTCACTATCAAATTTGACTGTTTTTGACTGTTTTGAATCTAAATGCATTGTAATTCATAATTCATCATGCTAGAATATGTTCATTATGGTACATATTTTATGATTAAAGGGTCAAAAGGTATCATCAATGAGTTTATATTTTGTTATTTCACACCATTTTAAATAATTTATGTACCATCACAGCTACAATACTTTAAGTTAAAAAGGAGGATTTCACATGAAACAGCTTAATTGGGCAACACTCGGCTGCGGTGTAATAGCTAATGAGCTCGCGCATGCTCTCTCCAAGGAAGGACGCACTCTTTATTCAGTTGCCAACAGAACTCATGAAAAGGCCGTAGCTTTTGCACAAAAATATGGCATTTCAAAGGTATATGACAACATTGATGACGTCTTTTATGATCCTGATGTGGATATCATTTACATCTCCACTCCACACAATACTCACATCAATTATCTAAGAAAAGCCCTTTCTAATGGAAAGCATGTACTCTTTGAGAAATCTATTACTTTAAACAGCAGGGAGCTGGATGAGATGATAGCACTTGCCGCAGAGAAGAAGCTGGTCCTTGCTGAAGCCATGACTATATATCATATGCCTGTTTATAAAAAGCTAAACGAAATAATTGCAAGTGGACAACTCGGCAGGCTAAATTTAATTCAGGTCAATTTTGGAAGCTACAAGGATTACAATATGACAAACCGATTTTTCAGTCGTAAGCTTGCTGGAGGAGCATTGCTTGATATTGGAGTTTACTCACTTTCTCTTATCCGCTGGTTCTTCAAGGAAACACCAACACAAGTATCGTCACAGGTTAAATATGCACCAACCGGTGTTGATGAACAGAATGATGCAGTGGAAATGGCAACTGTCACATTATCTCTACATTCCAAGCAGCCAAAACGCGCTACGCTCTCTTTTGACAAGGCATATGTGGAAATCTTTGAGTATCCAAGAGGAATGCAGGCAACTATTACATTTACAGAGGATGGTCATAAAGAAGTAATTGATGCCGGTGATACATCAGATGCACTGTATTACGAAGTACGTGATATGGAAAAAGCTGTAAACTCAGCATCATCAGATGAAATAGAAACCCTCATGCACTGTCAATATACATATGATGTAATGAAAATTATGTCAGATATAAGAGCTGAATGGGGTATGAAATATCCTGAAGAGGAATAATAATACTACTACAACTATTCAAAAAAGGATAAGAGTTGTTAAAAAAGAGAAATATAATTCTGTTTATCAGACTTATATTTCTCTTTATTAATTTAGTGTAGCATCCTGAAAAGTAATGTAGAAAATTTAAAAATAATGAAATCTTTGCAACACATATTACGTATATTAAATAAAATCCACAATATATTT
>OHJI01000282.1_pt1 | contig 26014 bp, 19 predicted proteins | sample 1568571 | NCBI WGS metagenome assembly OHJI01 (sample SAMEA3879583, study PRJEB24766) | human gut metagenome | biome: human-associated habitat; feature: feces | place: USA | collected 1985/1987
AGCAGTGCTCATCTATATTACCAAATACTTCCTCTTTCGTCAAATGTTTTTTTTAACTTTTTTATCTTTTTTTCATTTTTATTACTGTATACGCTTTCATCACCCGATTTAAAAAAATAAGGCCTTTTGACCTTATTCAAAATGTGCATACGCAATACTATTGATATTCGCCATTACATCAACACCCTTTTCACCAAGGCTCGTTAATACAACGATGCTATATGGTGTTTCACAATCCACAAAGCCTACACTATTATAGGCATAATTATACATACCATATTTTTGAGGCATATTCTGTTGTATAATTTTATCCAAATATTCACCAGGCTCTGCTTTTTTCATATTTGCGATTAAATCTTTATAATTTGCTTTATTCTTATATAAATAGGAAACTACATCATTCATCGTATTTGCCGTTGTTATATTCTCTGTAGAGTAATAATTTTCACTAATCGAATCCGTATACTTCTGCATCGCTTCCTTATACTCTTTCCATCCACCTAAGTTTTCATATAATATATGACCCGCATCATTATCTGAATATATAATCATTATATCTAATATATCCTTTAATGGTATCTGACTTCCTATTCCATAATGCGAGCTAATGACACCGCCATCTTCATGCATATATGATTTATATGTAAAAGTTGTATCTAAATCATACTTTCCCTCATTCACCATATCATAATATAACATCGCCAACGGAAGTTTATATGTACTTGCTGCAACAAATTCTTCTTTTTCATTCATACTATATTTAATATTATGCTTTAAATCCGTAATACAATAAGATACTTTTTCATGATCAATATCATTTTCTTTTAAATACGCTTCAATTTCTTTTGCCAAAGCAGTATCAATATATTGACTATTATCTTTATTTTCAAGCTCTGTACTTTGATCTTCTTGAATTTCAGATAATTTGTTACCTACAGATTTTTGTGCACCTTTTACTTGTGCAACCACTGTACTAAGTACAATTAAAATACTTGATAATAAAAGAATAATAACAACTTTATTTTTATTGTTCATATAGACCCTTTCAATCATGTAAAAAGAGTCTATTAAGACTCTTTTATATTCTAGTGTTTAAAATGACGAACCCCAGTGAATACCATTGCAATTCCATGCTCATTACATTCATCAATAGAAAGTTGATCTTTAATCGATCCTCCAGGTTGGATAATTGCTGTTACACCAGCTTTAATAGCTTCTTGAACCGTATCTGGCATAGGGAAGAAAGCATCACTAGCTAAAACAGATCCTTTTGCCTTTTCACCAGCTTGTTCAATCGCAATTTTTGCAGCACCAACACGGTTCATTTGGCCAGCACCTACACCAATTGTCATATTATCCTTTGCTAAGACAATCGCATTTGATTTTACATGCTTAACCACTTTCCATCCAAACAATAATTGTTCGATTTCTTCTTCCGTTGGTTTACGGTTTGTCACACACTTTAAATCTTCCTTGTTAATTTTATGCTGGTCCATCTCTTGAACCAATAGACCATCATTAACATTTGTATATTTTAGCGCACTTGAAACAGATAAGCTAGTATCTAATTGCATTAATCGAATATTTTTCTTACGAGTTAAAATTTCTAATGCCTCATCCGTAAATTCTGGAGCAATGATAATTTCCAAGAAAATCTTAGACAATTTTTCTGCCAATCCCTTTTCAACCTTCGCATTCAACGCTACAATACCACCGAAAATTGAAATAGAATCCGCTTCATATGCTTTATCCCAAGCCGCTTCAATATTTTCACCAATACCAACTCCACATGGATTCATGTGTTTAACACCAACAGCTGCATATTGACCTTCGAAATCTTTTAAAATTTCAATAGCTGCATTTCCATCCTGGATATTATTGTAAGACAATTCTTTTCCATGAAGCTGTTTTGCGTTAGCCAAAGAATATTGAGGATTCATGCCTTTGTAGAAGGCTGCCTTTTGGTGAGGGTTTTCACCATAACGCAAATCTTGAACCTTATCAAAAGTAATTGTCATACTTTCTGGGAATTCTTCATTTGTCTTCTTAGTTAAATAATCTGCAATCATAGCATCATAACGTGCTGTATGACGGAATACTTTTGCAGCTAATCGTTCACGCGTTTCTAACGTTGTTTCTTGATTTTCTCTAATTTCTTCAAGAACCTTGTCATAATCTTTTGGATCACAAATAACAGGAATACTTTGATAGTTTTTAGAAGCACTACGAAGCATGCTAGGACCACCAATATCAATGTTTTCGATGATTTCTTCGTGTGTTACACCTGGTTTTAATACTGTTTCTTTGAAAGGATATAAATTCACACAAACTAAATCGATATATTCAATTCCTAATTCCTTTAATTGACGTACATGATCTGGGTTTGAACGAACACACAATAAAGCTCCATGAACTTTTGGATGCAAAGTTTTTACACGTCCATCCATAATTTCTGGAAAACCAGTCACATCACTAATTCCAATTGGATGAATTCCGGCAGCTTCTAAAGCCTTTTTTGTTCCTCCAGTAGAAATAATTTCATACCCGCAATCTACTAATCCTTGTACAAATTCAACAAGACCCGTTTTATCAGATACACTTACTAATGCACGCTTCATTATTTTTCCTCCTCAATACTTTTTGCGACTTGTTCAATCACTTGCCAGAACAAATCATATTCCATCGCATGTACATGCGATTCTAATGTTTCAAGATCCCATGACGAATCAATTGCTACTCTTTCCTGACGAATAATAGGGCCTGTGTCTACGCCTTCGTCTACAAAATGAACAGTAACGCCTGTTTGAGATACCTTCGCTTCAAACGCATCCTGGATACTGTGTGCTCCAGGAAATTCAGGTAAATAAGCTGGATGTAAATTAATAATTCGATTTGGATATGCACTTAATAAAGTGTGCCCAATAAAACGCATATATCCACTCAAAACAATCAAATCCACCTTTTTTTCTTTCAATACTTCTAAGATTGCTGCTTCATAACCTGTTTTACCATCATACCCCTTTGGATTGAAATAAAACTCTTCAATTCCATGATTACGTGCACGAACTCTTGCATATGCATTTTCTTTATCTGCAATCAAACAAGCACAGTTTACATGCAAAGAACCATCTTCTATATGCGATAAGATTGTTTCGAAATTAGTCCCCGAACCACTCGCAAATACCGCAATATTTACCATTGGACATCTACCTGTCCTGTCTCAGTTACTTTACCAACTACATAGCTAGGCTCATTGATTTCACTTAATGCTGCCTGTACTCTTGCAACATCAGCAGGATCTACCGCCATCACAAAACCGAGACCCATGTTAAATACGTTATACATTTCCTTTGTAGAAATATCACCATTTTTTTGGATCAAATCAAAAATTGGAGGTTTTGGGAAAGCCTTAGTATTAATTTCAACACCCATGCCTTCCTTTAACATACGAGGCACATTTTCATAGAATCCACCACCTGTAATGTGGCTACAAGCCTTCAATGTAATACCATTGGCCTTGATATATTTTAATGCCTTAACATAAATCTTTGTAGGAGCCAACAACGCTTCTCCTAAAGTTTTACCTAATTCATCATAATATGTGTTCAAAGATTCTTCTGTAATATCAAACACATTACGAACCAATGAAAAACCATTACTGTGAACTCCAGTAGAAGGAAGGCCAATCAATACATCTCCTACATTAAGGTCCTTACCAGTAATCATATCTTTTTTATCGCAAACACCAACCGCAAAACCAGCTAAATCATAATCGTCTTCTGGCATTAAACCTGGATGTTCTGCTGTTTCTCCACCGATTAAAGCAGCTTCAGATTGTAAACAACCTTCAGACACACCTTTTACGATATCTGCAATTTTTTCTGGAACGTTTTTTCCACATGCGATGTAATCCAAGAAGAATAATGGTTCTCCTCCTGCACACGCAATATCATTAACACACATCGCAACGGCATCAATACCAATTGTGTCATGTTTATTCATAACCATCGCTAGCTTAACTTTTGTTCCACAACCATCTGTACCTGAAAGTAATACTGGTTCTTCCATATCTTTAATTTTAGATAACGAGAAAGCTCCAGAAAAACCACCAAGTCCACCTAATACTTCTGGACGCATTGTTTTCTTAACATGCTCCTTGATCAATTCTACAGATTTATATCCTGCCTCTAAACTAACGCCTGCTGCTGCATAATGTTCTGCCATATTCTACTCCTTTACCTCATCTTTATAATCTTGTAAATCTTCTGGATATTCGCCTGTACAACAAGCTAAACAACTTGTTTCTGGTACACACTTTTTAAAATCTTCAACACTTAAGAAGCGCAATGAATCCACTTGGAATAATTGTTCCATTTCATCTACTGTATAGTTAAAAGCCGCCAAATCTTTTTGTGCCGTTGAATCAGCCCCATATAAACAAGGATATTTCAACATTGGCGAAGCTATACGTAAATGAACCTCTTTTGCCCCTGCTTCTTTTAATAACTGACATATTCTACGTGATGTAAATCCTTTTACAACACTATCATCAACTAGATATACACTTTTTCCTTTTACAACTGAGCTAATCGCATTCAAACGAACACGCATACCTTGCATCCTTTGTTGTTCTGTTGGACGAATAAATGTAGATCCGATATAACGATTCTTAATCAATCCTGTTTCATACGGTATATTCAACGTTCTAGCAAAACTAGCTGCCGCACTTAAAGCAGAATCAGGAACACCTACAACGATATCTGCCTTTACATTTTCTTCTTTTGCCAAATAATATCCGCATTTTTTTCTGACTTCATGAACCGTTAGCCCATTATGAATACTATCCGGTCTAGAATAATATACATATTCTAAAGCACACGCCTTTGTTTCTGCTTTTTCAAAAATCTGGCAAGACTTCATTCCTTCATTATCGAAACAAATCAATTCCCCTGGATTAACTTCACGAACAAATTCACCACCAAGAATAGGGAATGAACAAGTTTCGCTGCTAATACAATAACCCTCATCTACTTGTGCAATATATAAAGAACGAATTCCATGTGGATCTCTCACGACATACAAGCTATCCTTTGTGATAACCATAAATGTATAAGCTCCACTCATCATATGACATGCTTTTGTAATCTTCTCTTCAAAAGAACCGGGGTTTAACTGAATCAAATGTGCCAACAACTCCGAATCACTTGTTCCCTGGAAAATCAATCCATCATTCTCCAGCTTAGTTCTTAATGAAACTGCATTTGTGATCATACCGCTAGATACAACCGCAAAATATCTCTGATGACTACGAACCATAATTGGCTGAACATTTTCCAATTGAGAATCATTTTTTGTAGCCATACGAAGCTGACCAATCGCAATATTACCATCTAAAGAATTTAATGTATCCTGCTTTAAATTCTCTGATAATAAGCCAAGTCCCTTTTTACAGACAACGCTATCTCCATCACTTATAGCCAAACCTACACCGTCTTGTCCACGATGTTGAATAGCATGCATGGCTAAATAGATATTCTGGGCGGCTTGTTCGACATTGAACAAGCCTACGATCCCAGAAGAATCTTGAACTATTTTTTGCATTGTCATTCTACTTCACCTGCTTGTGTGTAAAATAACGAACACCATTTGCGAAAATATCCTGGTCTTTGTTTCCAGCAATATTCTGGAACAAGCCTTTTTCATAACGTTCACTATGACCCATCTTACCAAAGATTTTTCCATCTTCAGAGAAGATACCTTCAATGGCCATACTTGAACCATTTAAGTTGTCTTTTCCATCCATTGTTGGTACACCATTTTCATTTACATATTGTGTTGCTACCTGACCATTTTCAATCAATTTATTTAACACTTCTTCACTCGCAACGAATTTACCTTCACCATGACTTACAGCTACAGAATATACACTTCCTGCCTTCATACCAGCAAGCCAAGGAGAAGCATTACTTGTAATGCGCGTACGTGCAATATGCGAAACGTGGCGGTTGATATTATTTCTAAATAATGTTGGATTTTCTGCATCCAATTTTTCAATATCACCATAAGGCAACAATCCAGATTTAATCAATGCTTGGAATCCATTACAGATACCTAAAATCAAACCATCATTTGCACGCATTGCATCAATTGCTTGGGCAATCTTTGGATTTCGTAATACATTCGCAATAAATTTACCTGAACCATCTGGTTCGTCTCCACTACTAAATCCACCAACGATCATCAAGATTTGAGCTGTACTAATTTCTTCTGCCAAAGTATCAATACTCTTTTGAATATTTTCAACAGTTAAATTATTGAATACAACCTGTTTTACTTCAGCTCCAGCACGTTCAAATTTAGCTGTTGTATCAAACTCACAGTTTTGACCAGGGAAAATAGGAATAATTACCTTTGGTTTTTCCACTACAACCTTAGACATTGGTACTTCCACATCGTTTAAAGGAGTTTCTAGAGTATCTTTTCCTTCATCCACAATCATTGGATAAATCTCACTATAACGTTTTGTCCAAGCCTTAAATGCATCTTCGATTTCAACTGTTTCTTCATTTAATACAATCTTAGAATCATCATTTAAGATACCAATCAATTCTAAATGCTCATCCTGAATGCTTTCTGTAGCTTCTACAATCATTGAACCTAAATTAAATCCATATACATCTTCTTCTGTATTGATTGCAACACCGACTTTAGATCCAAATGCCATCTTTGCAACAGTTGCTCCTAATCCACCAAATTTAATTGTGCTTGCCGCAACAATCTTCTTTTCCTGCATCAATTTATGAACTGTTTCAAAGTTTTCCTTCAATTGTTCATAGTTTGGAACATGATTCTTAACCGGTGTATGTTTTACTAAGTATACATAGTCTCCAGGATTCTTGAATGAAGCAGATACGATATTATCTGTTTTTGCTGTAGTTACCGCAAATGTGATTACTGTTGGAGGTACATGAATATCTTTATATGTTCCACTCATAGAGTCTTTACCACCAATACTTGGTGTTTCAAATGCTAGCTGAGCATCAATTAAACCTAATAATGCTTCAAATGGTTGTCCCCATTTTTGTGCATCTGCACCTAAGTGCTCAAAATATTCCTGATTTGATAAACGACACTTCTTATAGTCAGCACCCAATGCCGTAATACGAGCTAATGCTTCAACAACTGAATAACTTGCTCCTAAATATGGAGAATATTTAGACACCTTTGGATCATATCCATATGTCATGACAGAACATGTATTTGTCATTCCATGAACCGGTAATTTCTGTACAGAACCTTCTTCCGGAGTTAATTGATATTTACCTCCAAAAGGCATCAATACTGTACTCTTACCAATAGAAGCATCAAACATTTCTGCTAAACCAATCTGACTTGCAACATTCGCATCTTGTAAAACCGTATTTAAATCTGATTTAACTGCATCAAATGGATGTTCATCATATTCATTTTCACAAACATCAACAACCTGATGCTGACGTACACCGTTTGTATCCAAGAACGCACGAGACATGTCAACAATTGTTTCCCCACGCCATTTCATAATTAAACGATTTGTATCTGTAACATCTGCAACTTTGATAGCCTCTAAGTTTTCCTTATATGCTTCTTCTTTGAATTTTTCAAAATCTTTGGCTTCAATACATACAGCCATACGCTCTTGTGATTCACTGATCGCAAGCTCTGTACCATCTAAGCCTTGATATTTAACTGGAACTGCATCTAAATTGATATCCAATCCGTCCGCAAGTTCACCTACGGCAACACTAACTCCACCAGCTCCAAAATCATTTGCCTTCTTGATCAATTTTGTACAAGCTGGATTTCTGAATAAACGTTGTAATTTACGTTCAATTAAGGCATTACCCTTTTGAACTTCACTTGAACATTTTTCCAAACTTGTTTCATTATGTTCTTTACTTGAACCTGTAGCTCCACCAATTCCATCACGACCTGTAGCCCCACCAATCATAACAATGATATCGCCAGGTTGAGGTTGTTCACGTTTTACATGTGATTTTGGAGCAGCACCGACTACAGCACCAACTTCCATACGTTTGGCAACATAGCCATCATCATAGATTTCATCTACAAATGTAGTTGCCAAACCAATCTGGTTACCATAACTTGAATAACCTTGAGCTGCTGTTTTAGAAATCTTTGACTGAGGTAATTTGTGCTCTAGTGTTTCACTAATTGGTTTAGTAATATCTCCGGCACCTGTAATACGCATAGCTTGGTATACATAGCTACGTCCTGATAATGGATCACGAATGGCTCCACCAATACAAGTACTAGCTCCACCAAACGGTTCAATTTCTGTAGGGTGGTTATGTGTTTCATTTTTAAACATCAATAACCATTGTTCATCTTTTCCATCAACATCTACTGTGATTTCAACACTACATGCATTGATTTCATCGGTAATTTCCATATCATCAAGCTTGCCTTGTTTACGAAGATATTTACCAGCAATGGTAGCCATATCCATCAATGTTTTTTCTTTGCGGTTTCCATGAACTTCCTGGCGTAATTTCAAATATTTTTCATAAGAAGCCTGCAATTCATCTGATAATGTATCCAAATGGAAACAAACATCATCCAATACAGTTTCAAAAGTAGTATGACGACAGTGATCTGACCAATATGTATCTAACACACGGATTTCAGTCATTGTGCAATCTCTTTTTTCTTCTTTTTCGAAGTAACGTTGAACATGCTCAATGTCCGCTTGAGACATGGCCAACCCTAAAGTTGTACGTAAAGAATTTAATTCTTCTTTACTCATCTTTGTAAAACCATCTAAAACAGGAACGTCTTGTACATCAACATCCTGATCATCTACTAATACAGAAAGGTCTTTTACACGCGCTTCAACAGGGTTAACAATATAGTGTGTGATTTTATCTAGTGTTTCTTCATTTACTGGGTTTGCGAACACTAATAAAGTACCTGAATGAATACGTACAGTTTGTTTATTATTCAAAAGCATTAAACATTGCATTGCACTGTCAGCTCTTTGATCGTATTGACCTGGCAAAAATTCGTATGCCAAATAAGATTTATCTGTTAAATCTATAGAATCATATACATCATCAGTAACAACTTCACTACAAACATTTTTCTTTAATAATTCAATATCATTTTCATCGGCATTAAAAATATCATATAAATTGTATTTTGTTAGACCAAACTCTTCTCCTAAAGATAAAGATTGTCTTAATTCAGCCGCTAATGATTCACTTTCAACTTGAAACTGTTCTTTTTTATGAACAAAAATACGAGTATCCATTTCCTTCTCCTTATTCAACAATTGACTGTTCTAATACTTTTTGTGCTTGTTCTTTTTTAAATTCAACAATTTTATCCTGCAAAGACTTATCATTAAGTCCAATCATCTGACAAGCTAAGATAGCAGCATTTCTTGCTCCTGATTTTCCAATCGCAACAGTCGCAACAGGAACTCCTTGAGGCATTTGTACTGTCGACAATAATGAATCCAATCCACCTAAAGCAGATGTCTGAATAGGGATTCCAATAACCGGCAATGGTGTAGAGCTAGCTAAAACTCCAGCTAAATGTGCTGCTCCTCCAGCTGCCGCAATAATAACTTGAATTCCACGTTCGCATGCAGTCTTAGACAACTCCAAAACAGCCTCTGGAGTACGGTGAGCACTTAATACACGAACCTCGTAACCGACTTGAAAATCGTCTAATTGTTTCATGCAGCCTTCCATACTAGGTAAGTCTGAACGAGAACCCATCACAATTAAAACACGCTTTGTTTCCATAAATGACCTTCCTTTCAAAACAAAAAAAGCGCACCTATAGTAGGCGCACTTAAAAAAGCAATTCTTCTCTATCAATTGTGGTAAATCTTCTTAAGACCATAAGTAAGACCTCCAAAATCAGAAAAACACTTCTGCAAGATTATAATACCTAAAACCAACTCAAATGACAACCCAATATTTCATTAAAGTTGCTCTCTAGGTATAAACAATTTGTATTTACGTAAATCAAACATATAAACAATTGAACTCAATCCCCAAGTAATAGGGTATAACCAATGGGTTAAATACAAACTGTGTATACTTTGGCCAATTGTCATTAGTACAACAACACGAACAGCACACCAACATACAAGCATGACCACCATTGGCATCACTGGACGTCCAAGACCTCTTAAAATACTAGAAACAACATGTGAGAAGCCCAAAAGAGCATAGAAGAAGGCACATATTTTAGCACGATCTACTCCAATTTCAATCACCTCTGGATTTTGATTAAAGAATGAAATAAAGGTTGGCGCAAATAAATAAATCAAAACACCCATACCTTCAATTAAAAGTAAAGAGGCAGCAAGCCCAAACAAGATTCCTTTTCGCGAACGTTCCTTTTGTCCGGCTCCTTCATTTTGTGACACAAACGTTGTAAGCGCCATTGAAAAAGAAATTTCAGGAAGGAAGATAAACCCTTCAACCTTTGAATATGCACCAATCCCTGCAATAGCTGCAGCACCAAACGAATTGATATATGATTGAATCATGACATTCGCAAAATCAATGACACAACCTTGCAGTCCTGTAGGCAAACCGTAGATACAAATTTGTTTCAGGTTTTCAAAATCCAAAGTTAAATGTGTCCAAGAAATATGCAAAATACTTTCTTCTCTAGCTAACTGCAAAGCACATAAAAACATACTCGCAAATTCAGAAATAATTGTTGCCCAGGCAGCTCCGGCAACTCCCATCTTAAACACAGTAATGAATACAACATCTAAAATCACATTTAATATAGAGCTGACGATCAAATAATAGAGTGGATGTTTGGCATCACCACCAGCTCGGATGATTCCCACAAGCATGTTATATAGAACCAAAGAAAAACCGCCTAAAAAGTATATTTTTAAATATATTGAAGATAGACTAAACACCTCTATAGGCAAGCCCATCCATCTCAACATTTGATCTGTCAATAGATAACCACTGACTGTCATAATAAACCCTAAGATCATTCCAAATGTAGCCGTTGTATATACCGCTTTCTTTGTTCGCTCTTCATCTTGGGCCCCAATCGCATTCGCTATAATTACGCTAGCGCCTGTCGCAAACCCATTAAAGAATCCTACAAACAAAAAAATCAATGAGCCAACACCTGTAACGGCAGCTAATGCATTTTGCCCTAAAAAGTTCCCTACAATCAATGCATCCATTGTATTGTAGAGTTGTTGAAAAAGATACCCAATAAATATAGGTATCGCATAGCCAATAATTTGTTTGGCAATACTTCCTTTTGTCATCAACTGAATCGATCCTTGTTTTGCCATAAAAATCCTCCCCATACAAGAAAAGCCTGCACCAACATAAGTTAGTACAGGACTTTACTGTGCCCTAATATCCATTAGGATACATCATATGTTATTTACAATCAAACTATTTAATATAAGCAGTCGCAATCGATTGAGCCCAATTATAAATAGATGTCGTATGCATTCCTTTAACATCCTTGCTTCTTAAACAATATGTCTTCGTCGAATCCACAGGTAAATATCCACATAATTCACTTTGACGAACTAAAGCATTATGATAATTCTCTTTAGATACTTCATTGTCCGAAGTATACATACCTGCATCTAAATAAGTATCTAGTTGTTTATCACTTAAACGACCAAAGTTATTTGTAGCCCCTGTTCTTAAAATAAAGTTAATACCTGTATCATCAGGAGAACCATAAGAGAATCCTAGATATGTTGCATCCCAGCTATCTGTTTGTGCATCATCCTGCACGGTATTAATGACTGTATTAAATTCAACAGTATTCGCTTTAAAATCAATGCCAATCGCATTCAAGCATTTCTGTAAAACTGGAATCAAAGAATCCAAAGAATCCTTATCCTTGTTTGCCAAGAAACGAACCGTTAATTTTTCACCATCTTTATAACGATATCCATCATCTGACAATTTGTATCCAGCATCATCTAAGATTTGATTCGCCTTTTCAACATCATAACCATAATAAGTGACACCATCAACCTTTTCTTCATTACGAATCATAGTTCCATTATTTAATGACACGGGATTTCCAAAAGTACCTGGCTTATACGCCATACCATCAATCTGATAATAGTTATCAATATATTCTTGTGCGTTAAATCCATATCCAATTGCTTTTCTTACCTCGCCATCGCTACAAGCTCCCACATTAGAATTAAAGATAATGAAGTTTTCACGATCACTTGGATACGAATCGACAGAAAGGTTTTTATTCTTTTGTACAGATTTGATTTTATTCGCCTCAATCACATCCGGAATATAATCCACAGTTCCATTTTCTAATTCCTTTACTTCAGTTGAAGTATCCGTCTTTTTGATCATAATCTTAGAAATCTGATATTGACCTTTTTTAGCCTTATACTTTGAATTTGAAACTAAACTGGCACCACTTGTTTTTTCAAATTTCTTTAACACATACGCACCTGTTCCAATTGGCTTACTATTTTTCTTTTCGATACTCTCTGTTTTTCCTTTTTTATAGTTTAAATATTCAGAACTACAGATTTTCTGTGTTCCAAGCGTAGAAACTGCATCAATTCTTGGTTTATTTAAATGAAATACAACTGTATAGTTATCTGGAGTTTCAATTCCTCTAAAGCTAGATGCATCTGAATCATGATACTCACTATATCCATCTAGAAAATCAACATTATTCGCAAATCGACCTGTATAGCTTGGATCAGCCATAACCGCAAATGTTGTCTCTACGTCTTTTGCAGTGAATTTAGATCCATCACTAAACTGAATGCCCTTCTTTAATTTAAATGTCATTGTCTTTCCATCTTCACTGATTTCAGGTAAGGACTTAGCCAAATCTGCAACTAACTCTCCTTTTTTGTTGTATTTCAACAACCCTTGATACACTAAATCCACCACATAATGATCATTTGTCGTTTGGTAATACATAGGCGAAAAAGTTCCGTTCATTTCTGAACTCAGCCCAACTGTCAACACTTGATCATTACCTGCAGCTTTTGCGCTACATCCACACATCAATAAAGCCATTCCACATGCTAATATTTTCTTATACATATTCTTTTACCTCCTAAGCATCTACTCTTTATACCACCACCAGTCTGCTGACATATTTCATCACTCTCCTTATAAATTAAAAAAATCCTGCATCAAATTTAATAATTTGACACAGGACAGAATATCAAAATAATCTGCGGTACCACCTGAATTGGTATAGTTATACCCACCTCTAGAATGCCATCACATTCGATCCATTTAACGCACGGAACACGTCGCAGCTACTCAGAAATACTTTTCACCTTGCCCTTGAAAGTCCATTTGCTAAGTCGTAATAATCTAGCTTCCACCCTGACTAGAATCTCTTTATATCCGGTTCTTAGTTTGATTTCTTTCGCATCGGTTGCCTATAGGATACACCTAATAAAATATGTTTTCAATAGCTTTTTCAAATTATTTACATTTTCTTACATCAAAGATTGTTCTGTTCTACCAATAATATCATCTTGCGTCTTTTTAGAAAGCACATTGAAGAAAGCACTATATCCGGCTACACGAACAATTAAATCCTTATGTTTTTCAGGGTGCTTCTGTGCATCAATCAAAGTTTCTTTAGAAACAATGTTATATTGCACGTGATATCCATGTAAGCGATTAAAGAAAGTTTTAATCAGCAATTCTAATTTTTGTCGATTTTCTTCAGTCGACAACATTTGAGGTGTCATTTTTTGATTTAGTAGAACGCCACCCGTAATTTTATTTGTACGAAGCTTAGACACACTTTTAAACACAGCTGTAGGTCCATTTTTATCGCTATTATGCGCTGGACTGCAACCTTCTGCCAAAGGTTCGAATGCATTTCGTCCATCTGGCGTAGCCATCGTTGACATACCTTGTCCAACATTCGCACTAATTGAAGAAGTTCCTGCATAGCGAATTCCTCCAATTGGTCCTCTATTATAGCGTGTATTCGGATATTTTTCGATTTCTTCAATATAAGAATCATAGGCTTCCACAATTAACTGATCGACATAATCATCATCATTTCCATATTTTGGAGCTTCACGAATCAACATTTCCTGAATTTTTTTGTTTTCAGGTGATGAAAAATCATCTAAGATCGCATTCCAAAGCTCTTGTCTTGTGATTTTCTTTTCTTCATACACTAACTTCTTTATAGCTGCCAAACAATCTGCCATGTTCGCAATTCCTACTTGAAGTCCTGAAATAAAATCATAGACCGCTCCACCTTCTTTGATTGTTTTGCCTCTGGCAATACAATCATCTGTCAAAGCCGAACAAAGAATGTCTGGTACATCTCTTTCAGATGCCTTATCAATTACATTTTCTACAATAACACTATATCGAGTAATTTCCCTTATTGTTTTATCCCATGCTTCTAAAAGTTCTTCATAACTTTCCATTTCCGTAAAATGGCCATATCCTTTTGTAAAACGTTTATTGCTTGTAAGATCCACACCGTTATTCATCGTACACAAAAGCATTCTTGGAAAATTGATATAAGACATTCCCGTACAACGATAACCCCATTTACCTGGAACTGCTGTTTCAACACAGCCTATGGCACTATAATTGTAGGCATCCTCCTCTTTAACTTGCCAATCCATAAATGAAGGAATTATAATTTCGTCATTGTTTAATGCTGGCATTCCAAAGCCTAAACGCATAACCTCTATACATTCATCCAAAAAATGTTTATTGATATTCTTGTGATAGCGTACAGTTAAATTTGGTTGTGTCAATCTTGTCTGTGCAACAGATTTCAAAACTAAAAAACTCAAATCATTGACTGCATCCTTTTTATCTGTTGTTTGGCCTGCAATCGTTACATTTTGATACATAGGAGAACCTGCCGAACTTAGCGTATGCGCTTGCGAACGGACTTTATTGATTGTAAGTGTCTTTATCCATAAGCATGTCAACAATTCCAAGGCTTCAGATTTTTTAATAGTGCCATTCTTAATATCTCGATCATAATATGGATACATATATTGATCGAATCTGCCATAACTCAAAGAATGTCCATTGGATTCAATTTGTAAAATCAATTGAATAAACCATACGGATTGTACCGCTTCTTGAAATGTTTCTGCTGGTTCATATGGAACTTTTGAACAAATTCTACTGATCTCTAATAATTCAACCTTTCTTTCTTGATTCAATTCTTTTTCTGCTAAATCCTTCGCAAGAACGCTGTAACGATTCGCAAAATTACGCACCGCCTCTAGTACTATAAGAACTGCATTATAGAAACAATACTTGTCAATATTATCTGGATTCGTTAAATCAAGAGTAGCTTTACATTCTTTTACACGCTTTTCGTATCCTCTTAATCCTTCCTTCAAAATACGCTCATAGTTCACCGCCAAATGCGCATCTCCTGCATTTAACTTACCTTCCATTCCAAATACACCTGTTTCCATAAAGACACGAACTTCTTCAGGAAGAAGAGCTTCTCCTCTTGCACGCAAATTGTTATTCTGCCAGAATGGCGCAATTTCTCTAAGTTGTTCCTTGGTCTTTTCAGTGATATAGAATACGTCCCCATCCCTTTTCTCAAACTGATCCAATTCATTCATAACAAATTCCATAGTATACTCAGGAAAAATAGGAGCATTACGATTCTTAGTTGCCTGATTTCCTGCTAAAAGAGATTTGTCTTCAATATATATACTCATATTATCAAGAACCTTTTCTAGCATTTTAGCTCGAACCATCACTCGTGGTTGATTTAAATTTTCTTTGTAAGCAAGAGTTGCTAAAATTGCACGTTGTGCATCAATATAAGGTTTTTCATCTAAAACTTCTTCTCGAAATTCTTTCATTCGTTCTGTCAATGTTCCAAAATGTTCTACATTTTCCATGTCCGTCCTCCCATAACATTTCATTCGTAACTTTAAATTCTTTTATTTGCAATTTTAAAATAGCATTACACTCATTTCATGTCAATATAAATTTCATTTAAAACATTTTATACTTTCATTTGTAATTATAGTTGTTGATTTCCTTCTTTGAAATGTTTATACTCTATATGAGGAAATTAAAATGACAACAACAAATCGAAATACAACAGGAATTATTTTTAACATTCAAAAATTTAGCGTAAATGACGGTCCAGGAATTCGTACTACCGTTTTTCTAAAGGGATGTCCTCTTCGTTGTAAGTGGTGTGCAAATCCTGAAAGTCAGCTTATACAAACACAAATTCTTTGGGATCAAAAAAAATGTATAAATTGTCAACATTGCATTGAAGCCTGTCCAAAAAATGCTATAAAAATAATTGATAAATCCATCAAAATCAACCATAGTCAATGTAGTGGATGTAAGAAATGTGTATATGAATGTCCAAGAAACGCATTAAGTGCACAAGGCGAACAAAAATCTGTGGAAGAAGTGCTTAAAATTGTTTTACAAGATCAAGCCTTCTATGAAGAAAGTGGTGGTGGTCTAACGCTTTCTGGAGGTGAGCTCTTACTTCAACCTGAGTTTTCAAGAGAACTTCTCTTAGCCGCTAAAGAAGAAGGAATTCATACATGTTGTGAAACAACCGGTTTTGCGACAGAGGAAACATTTGATCACGTCATGGAATATGTAGATTACATTCTTTTTGATATGAAACACTGGAACACAGATAAACATATAGAAGGTACAGGTGTTTCTAATAAGTTACCATTGCTGAACATGAAACATGCCATCGCCAATGGCAAATCAGTTCTTGTGCGAATCCCTGTTATACCTGGTTTCAATGATTCTTTGGATGACGCAAAAGAATTTTCAAAAGAACTTCACGACATTGGAGTAAACAAGTGTCAACTTCTACCATTCCATCAATTTGGAGAAAATAAATATCATCTTTTAAATATAAAATACGATTATGAAAATATTCCTTCGTATCATCCAGAAGATTTAAAAGAGTATTTAAATATATTTAAAGAAAATAACATTAACGCTTTTTTCTAAATTTCACTTTCATTTGAAATCGAAAACACTTATTATATAAACAAAATGATAGGAATCAACGTAAATGAAAAATAGAACAAATAAAATATTAGAATTACTGACATCTGAAAAGAAGATTGAAGTTTCTCAACTTGCTGAATATCTAGGCGTTTCACAGGTAACGGTCCGTAAAGATTTAGATGCATTAGAAGCTAAAGGAATCATCAAACGCGAGCATGGTTATGCAGTATTATGTAGTGCAGATGATATCAATGGTAGAATCGCATATCATTATGAAGAAAAGAAAAAAATAGCCTTAAAAGCTGCCGAACTTGTAAGTGAGGGCGATACAATTATGATTGAAAGTGGTAGTTGTTGTGCACTTTTAGCTGATACGTTAACACAACTTCATAAAGACTTAACAATTATCACCAACAGTGCTTTTATCGCAGAATATATTCGTGGAAAATCAAGTTTTCAAATTATTCTTTTAGGTGGAATTTATCAACAAGATTCACAAGTTATGGTAGGTCCTATGGTTCAAGAATGTGTGTCCAACTTTTTTGTCGATTATTTTTTCATCGGTACAGATGGATATGATTCTAGAATCGGCTTTTCAAATCGCGATCAAATGCGAGCACAAGCCGTACGTGATATGTCGCATCAAGCCGAACAAATAATCGTACTAACAGAAAGTGATAAATTTTCTAAGCGTGGAGTTGTACCATTAAATTTAAAAAATAAAGTAAAAACAGTTATAACTGATCATTCTATTGATTCTTCCTATATCGAAGAGCTCAATAACCAGAACATTCAAATCATTAAGGTTTAAAAAAGGATTTCAAAACGAAATCCTTTTTAATATTAATCATCAATATAAGCTGTAGCCATTGATTGTGACCAAGTAAATGTAGAAGAAGTCTTCATACCTTTTACTTTCTTATTACGCAAACAATACGTTTGTACACCATCTGTTGGTAAGTATGCACATAGTTCTGCTTGACGAACATAAGCCTTTAAGTAAGCAGCAGCTGAAGCATCTTTATCTGCTGTATAAGCACCAGCAGCCAAGTAAGAATCTAATTCATCATCTTTTAAACGAGCAAAATTATTTACACCTTTCGATTGAATTAAATAATCAACACCTGTATCTTCAGGACTTCCATAAGAGAATCCTAGATATGAAATATCCCAATCGCCAACAGCTGAATCATCACCTACAGTAGAAATTACAGTATTAAATTCCATTGTATTTGCTTTAAAGTCTACACCTAGCTCTCCCCATTGTTTTTGTAACATAGGAATCAATGTATCCATCGCATCTTTTTCTTTTGAAGCTAAGAATTTAACAGATAATTTTTGGCCATCTTTTTCACGAATACCATCACTGCCAACTTTCCATCCAGCATCATCTAAGATTTGTTTTGCCTTTTCTACATCATAATCATAGTAAGTAGCTCCATCAACTTTTTCTTCACCACGAACATATGCACCATTTTCGCCAGATACCGGGTTACCAAATAAGCCTGGTACATAAGCTAATTTAGCATCTTTATCATCTAATTTATAATAACTTGCGATATAGGCTTCACGATCAAATCCATAAGCCAATGCTTGACGTACTGCTTGATCTTGACATGCGCCTGCAGCTGTATTCATAAACAAGAAGTCTTCACGATCACTTGGATAAGAATCCATTGTCAAACCTTTGTCTTTATCTTTGGCAACCGTATTAATCTTATTGGCATCTACTACATCTGGAATATAGTCTACCGTTCCATTTTCCAACTCTTTAATTTCAGTCGAAGTTTCAGTCTTCTTAATCATAATCTTAGAAATTTGGTATTCTCCATCTTTGGCTTTAAAGTTTTCGTTACGATCCAATGAAGCACCTTCTGTTTTAGAGAATGATTTCAATTTATAAGGACCTGTTCCAATAGGATTGCTGTTGTTCTTTTCAACATTTGAAGTTTTCCCCTTCTTGTACTTCAATGTTTTAACACTACAAATCTTTTGTGTTCCCAAAGTCGATTCTGCATCGATTTTTGGTTTTGACATGTGGAATACAACTGTATAATCGTCTGGTGTTTCAATACCTGAAACATCTTTTGCATCTCCATCATGATATTCGCTATATCCATTTAAGAAATCAACATTACTTGAAAAACGTCCTGTATAGCTTGGGTCAGCCATAACGCTAAATGTTGCCTTTACATCTTTTGAAGTAAATTTAGATCCATCGCTGAACTTAACACCTTTCTTCAATTTAAATGTCATCGTTGTTCCATCATCACTGATAGTTGGTAATTCTTTTGCCAATTCTGGAACTAAATTGGCATCCTTATCATATGCCAATAATCCTTGATATACCAAGTTAACTACGTTTGAATCATTTGTTGTCTGATAATACATTGGAGAAAAATCTCCATTCATTTCCGTAAATAATCCAACAGTTAATGTTTGTTCTTTACTCGAACCTGATCCCCCTGCAGAGCATCCTGCAAGTACAAATGCCATACCTAGGGCACATACACTTCTCTTATTCATAATCATTACCTCTTCCTCTTTGTATGTAAACAATTATATGTTTTTCTGAAACTTTTTCAATTGTTTTTCGATATTTCAGATACAAAAAGCATAAGAATTATTTAATGAGCCTTATATAAAGCATTTATATGTATTTCTATTTTGGAAACGATATATTTCTAAAATGGAAAAAAGCTTATCTTTTATGATAAGCTTCATATAATTCATTCTTTTTACATGCCATTTCTTTGGCAACTAAACCAATAGCTTCCTTCGTACGCATACCTGATTCAATGTATTCATCTACTTTTGAAATTGCAGTATACATATCAAATACAACTTCATCTTGTTTAAAGCCATCCATGATAATGACCATTTCCCCTTTGCATGTTGCTGCCACTTCTAAGACTTCCTGGATGGTCCCACGGATATATTCTTCATGAACCTTTGTCAATTCTCTAGCTAAACACATTTGGCGATTACCTAATACATCTAACATATCCTGCAAAGTATCTTCAATACGGTGTGGTGCTTCATAGAAAATAGTTGTATAAGGAATTGTTTTGATTTCTTCTAATTGTTTCTTTCTTTTTGAACTTTTATTTTCTAAAAAACCATAAAATAAATAATGATAACAACTTAATCCACTTGCTACTAATGCATTCATTGCAGCATTCGCACCTGAAACAGAAACAACATTGAAACCGTGTGAAATTGTTTCTTGCACAAGTTTTTGACCTGGATCCGATACTAAAGGATACCCTGCATCTGAAACAACCGCAACATCTTCTCCATTTTCTAATCGTTCAATAATCTTAGGAATACTTGTCTGCTGATTATGTTCGTGATGAGACATCAACATAGTATCAATTCCATATGCCATCAACAATTTTTTTGTATTACGCGTATCTTCTGCTGCAATAACATTTACATTTTTTAATACATCCAAAGCTCTTGGTGTCATTTCCTGTAAATTTCCAATTGGTGTAGGAACCAAGTACAAAGTAGATGTATCTGATTCGAAACTTTTCTGTCTAATCATCGTTAAAATCCTTATCTGGCCATACATCTTTGAAGTCTACAAATAAGACTTCTTCTTTATTTTCTAGCTTTGCTTGTTTTTGAAGAACATTCATACTCGAAATACGATATTTTTTACCTTGATAACTTACAATCGAATTCATTTTAGGAAGATCCTTGCGCATTCTTGTATACTCTTCATTTTCAAAGCGTAAGCAACACATCAATTTTCCACACTGTCCACTCAACTTTTGAATATTCAATGCCAACATTTGATTTTTTGCCATATTAATAGATACCGTGTCAAAATCTGACATAAATCTTGAGCAGCAGCATTCCATACCACAATTACCAATTCCACCTACGATCTTAGCTTTATTTCTTGGCCCTACTTGTCTTAATTCAATACGACAATGTAGATGTTGCGCTAGATCTTTTAATAATTGTCTAAAATCTACACGATCATCTGATACATAAGTAAAAATAACCTTTGTACGATCCAAAGTGTATTCTGAACTGATAAGATGCATATCCAATTTTAAATTGGCAATACAATCCTGACAAATCTTCATGGCTTCTTTCGCTTTTTCAATATTTTCTGCCTTACACTTAATATCTTCAGAAGTTGCCTTTCGAACTACTGGTTTAATATCTCCTTTTACTTTTGAAGCATCAAAGTCAACGGTTGGAACACAAACTTTACCTAACTCCTGTCCTCGTACAGTTTCAACAACAACAATATCATTAGTATAATATTTTACATTTGAACCAAACGTATATGCTTTCTTCGACTCTTCAAATTGAATATAAACAATATATTTATATGTTACTTTTTCTTCTGCACTCACTTAATCACAGCCTTCCTAATATCATAATAAAGCTTATCCATAAATAATCCCAAATCAACCGGTCGATACAACATATCCATATTTTCAACTAGAATCGAATATAGCTTTACTTTATTTTCCAAAGGTAAGTTTACCTTATTGTTTTTTACATAGAATAAAATCCATTGAATCCATAACTGTATCCAATCCTTATTCATACGATCTGATTTATTCACAAACACACTTGTCTGCATCTTTTCAATTTGTGCAAACGAAGATGCATTCTCAATATATTCAAACGCAATCTGCTTCAGCTCCTCAAAATCAGGTAGAGCTAACAATTCAATTGCCTTGTCGTACGTATATCCTGAATCCGCCAACATTTTTGCGTTTTCTTCTGTTGTATTTTCTAACAATAAATGTTCACAGCTTTCAGGCTTGAAATGAATCGACTGACATCTCGATTGAATAGTAGGCAATACATTGGACTTTTCATCCGCAATTAATATACCATAAATCCCTTCACTTGGCTCCTCTAAAAACTTCAACAAGCTATTTGAAGCATCCGATGTAGCTTTATCATAATGGTCTAATATATATATTCTGGCATTTTGCTTTCCCGCACTCGTTGATTCAAAGAAAGCTTGTAAATCAACAATATCTTTCTTTTTAATCCGATCATTCGATACAATCATATAGTCTAAAGAATCTTCATTCTCTATTCGCTTACAGCTTTCACATTCTTGACACGCAAAACCATCCACATCTACATGTTCACATACAATACTTTGCGCAAATAAGATGGCTGTTTCTAATTTGCTTGAGCCTTTTGGCCCATGAAATAAATAGGCATTCGCAACTCTTTGATTCTTTAAAGCGTTAGACAACGTCTGATACACAACAGGTTGTGCTTTTTTAAAATACACTTTATTCATGTTCTTTAATAACCTTTAAAACACATTCCATAGCACTTTTTAAAACTTCTTCTTTACAAGGCTCGGCATCAATCACTTCAATGCGCTCTGGATACATAGATACTAATGTTTCATAGCCCTGACGCACAGCTTTATGAAATGAACTTTCTTCTTGATCCAAACGATTCAAGTCACCACGAAGATTCATACGTTTTTTACCCGTTTCTACACTAACGGATAAAAATAGAGTCTTTTCAGGCATACATCCATCAATCGCAAACTGATTGATATCCCATACTTCTTTTAAACCTATGCCTCGTGCAATTCCTTGGTATGCCAAACTTGAATCAATGAAGCGATCACACAATACGATTTTCTTATTTTCCAATGCTGGAAGAACAACTTCTTTTAAATGTTGTCTTCGGCTTGCCGCATATAATAATGCTTCTGTACGATCATCCATCTCCGTATTGTTTACATCTAGTAATATATTACGAATGGATTCTGCAATTTTACTTCCACCTGGTTCTCTTGTATAAATACAATCGTATCCCATTTTAATCAATTCTTCTTGTACCGCTTTACATACGGTTGTTTTCCCCGATCCATCATTTCCTTCAAATGTTATAAATACACCTTGTTTCATATTTTCCCTCACCATATATATTCAATAATTATTATTTTTTAATATCTATTCCTCATTTAAACATAGCACTCTTCGGTTTTCAAGTGATTATTAACATCATATTTTACGGTTTTCAAATTTATTTAGGCGTCAAAAAAAACAGTTTTCAAGAAAAAACACCCATAAGCATTCAACTTATGGGTATCTCTAAATTATAATGTTTTTCCTGTTAACATTGTGTAAGCCTGAAGATATTTTTCAATAGTCTTATCCACAATCTCTTGAGGAAGTGTCCAGTCATTATCTGGATTTGCCTTTAGCCAGTCACGCGCAAATTGTTTGTCAAATGATGGTTGTGAATGACCAGCTTCATATCCATCTGCAGGCCAGAAACGAGAACTGTCAGGAGTTAACATTTCATCACCAATAACAATATTTCCATTTTCGTCTAAACCAAATTCAAATTTTGTGTCCGCAATAATAATTCCTTTGCTTAAAGCATACTCAGCACATTTTTTATATAATGCGATCGTGCAATCTTTGATTTTAGTTGCATATTCTTCACCATGTCCTGGAAAATGTTTTTCTAGGTGTGCAATACTTTGTTCAAAAGAAATATTTTCATCGTGATCACCAATTTCTGCCTTTGTACTAGGTGTATAAATTGGTTCTGGAAGTTGTTGCGATTCTTGTAATCCTTCTGGAAGTTCAATACCACAAACCTTTCCTGTTTCTTTGTAGCTAGCCCATCCGCTACCTGTGATGTAACCACGAACAATACATTCGATTGGAAGCATGTTCAATTTACGACATAACATTGATTTTCCTTCAAATTTTTCTTGTTGGAAATATTCTGGCATATCCTTTGTATCTACACTGATCATGTGGTTAGGTAAAATATCACTTGTGTAGTCAAACCAAAATTTTGACATCTGCGTTAAAACAGTTCCTTTTTTTGTAACTTCATTGTTTAGAATTACATCAAAACAACTGATACGATCTGTCGCAACCATAATAAGGTTGTCCCCATTGTCGTAAATCTCACGTACTTTTCCTTCTTTAATTGGTTTTAATTCCTGCATCTCGAATCTCCTTTTCTGCGTACAAGACAAAGATACAACTAAAACAAATTTAACACAATATGAAAATAAGGAAATCCTAAGATTTCCTTACAAATTTTTAACATTTAATGCACGAATCGCATTTAATACGGCAATAATCATAACTCCAACGTCCGCAAAAATCGCAACCCACATATTCGCAATACCAACAGCACCTAATAATAAACAGATTAATTTAACACCAATCGCAAAATAAATATTCTCATATACAATATGGATACATTTCTTCGCAATCTTAATGGCTTTAGAAATCTTTAATGGATCATCATCCATCAATACAATATCGGCTGCTTCAATGGCTGCATCACTGCCTAAAGCACCCATCGCAATACCAATATCGGCTCTTGATAATACAGGCGCATCATTGATTCCATCTCCGACAAAGGCAAGATTTTCTTTCGATTGTTTTAAAGATAATAATTCTTCAACTTTATTCACCTTATCTTGAGGCAATAATTCCGAATACACTTTATCAATATGTAATTCAGAAGCTACTTTATCTGCCACACTTTTTACATCCCCAGTCAACATAACTGTTTGTTTAATACCAGTCTTCTTTAACGCTTCAATAGCCTCTTTGGCATGTGGCTTCAACATATCCGAAATCACAATGTGACCTGCATATTTGCCATCAATAGCCATATGAACAATGGTTCCTACAGAATGGCATTCTTGATAAGGAATATTATACATCTTCATCAATTTATCATTACCCGCAAGTACTTGCACCCCATCTATTACAGCTTTAACTCCATGGCCACTGATTTCTTCTACATTTTCAATACGAGATTTATCAATTGTGTTTCCATACGCCTTTAATAAACTCTTAGAAATAGGATGCGTCGAATAGCTTTCGGCCATTGCTGCATACTCCAATAACTTCTCTTTAGGAATATTCGCATGATGAATTCCAGCCACCTCAAAGACACCTTGTGTCATCGTCCCCGTTTTATCAAATACAACATATTTACATGAAGCTAAAGCCTCTAAATAGTTTGAGCCTTTCACTAAAACACCTTGATTGCTGGCGCCACCAATGCCGGCAAAGAAACTCAAAGGAATACTGATCACCAATGCACATGGACAAGAAATAACTAAGAACGTTAGAGCACGATATAGCCATGTACCAAAGTCAGCAGGATTTCCCATAATCAAATTAAATACAGGTGGAAGCAAGAACAAGGCCAAAGCACTATAACATACGGCTGGCGTATAAATTCTCGCAAAGCGCGAAATAAAAGCTTCCGAACGAGATTTTTTGCTTGAAGCATTTTCTACTAAATCTAAAATTTTAGATACCGTCGATTCCCCAAATTCTTTTGTTGTTTTAATTTTCAACAGCCCTGTCATATTGATGCAGCCACTAATTACTTCATCATTTTCACTTACTTCTCTAGGCAAGCTTTCTCCTGTTAAAGCCGCCGTATTTAAAGTAGAACTTCCTTCAACGACAATTCCATCAATAGCCACTTTTTCCCCAGGCTTGACTACTATGATTGTACCAATTTCAACTTCATCTGGATCTACTTGTTCAAGATTTCCATCCTCATCTTCAACATTGGCATAATCCGGACGAATATCCATTAATTCCGTGATGTTTTTACGACTCTTACCTACCGCATAGCTCTGGAACCATTCCCCAATCTGATAGAACAACATAACGGCTGTTGCTTCATCAAAAGATTTCAAGCCAATAGCTCCCACAGTTGCGACAGCCATAAGAAAGTTTTCATCAAATACCTGGCGATTTCTAATTCCTTTAAAAGCCTTAAGAAGAATATCATAACCAATCTCTAAATAGGCTACTAAAAATAAAGGAATCTCAATATATTCAGGAAGCTTTGCGACCTTAATTATAATAAAAAGAATACTCGCAACGATAATTCGTTTTAACATCTTCTTCTGTTTCTTATTCATAGTTATTTCACCTGTTATGAAGTGACCTTTGTCAAGACAAAATTACACTCATATTCTAAAA
>OHJI01000286.1_pt1 | contig 25692 bp, 25 predicted proteins | sample 1568571 | NCBI WGS metagenome assembly OHJI01 (sample SAMEA3879583, study PRJEB24766) | human gut metagenome | biome: human-associated habitat; feature: feces | place: USA | collected 1985/1987
CGCCCTTTTGTACTTCTAACTTCTTCTTTTTTATAAATTATATTTTCAGATTAACACTCCATTTCTTAAAATATATTATACTGCTATGTTACAATATATATATATGAAAATAATTATCTCACCTGCAAAAAAAATGAAAACAATTGATGATATAGACATGGAGTGCACAACACCCATCTTTTTATCTAAGACAGATGAACTTTTACAACATCTACAAAATTTAAGTTACACAGATTTAAAATCCTATTTAAAATGTTCAGACTCCATTGCCAAAAATACCTTTGAACAGTTTCAAAATATGGACCTAGACAAAAATACAACACCCGCCATTTTATCGTATTCTGGTATCCAGTACCAATATATGGCACCCCATGTATTTACGGATGAACAAATGAGTTATATTCAACAACATCTTTATATTCTTTCTGGTTTTTATGGTCTATTAAAGCCATTCGATGCGATCACACCATATCGTTTAGAAATGCAGACAAAATGTCCCTTCTCCCTCTATGATTTTTGGAAGGATGATATCGCAAATCAAATCAATGAGCCTATTTTAAATCTTGCCAGTGAAGAATATGCCAAAGCTGTAAGAAAATACAAAACATTAATCGATGTGCGCTTTATAGAAGAGAACGGAAAAGAAAAGGGTGTATATGCCAAAATGGCAAGAGGAGCTATGATTCGTTATATGGCAGAAAACAATGTCCAAAATATAGATGACATCAGGCACTTCTCAGAACTTGGATATTATTTTGATTCAAATGAAAGTACAGAAAAAAATTTTATATTTAAAAAAAAGCTATCTTCTTCATGATAGCTTTTCTAATAGTTCTACAACCATTTGTGTTTGTTCTTTATATACTTGATAAGCCTCTTCATCCTTATTTAAAATCACATCCATGAAATCCTGACACTCATACAACATATGGTCAGGTTGCTCAATACTGATTTTTTCTTTTGTGTCTACAGCCTTTTTGCCTATCTGATCTTTCTTAGGTGCATCAAAATATACATCTTTACATACACCACTGCTTGCACCCGAAACAATCAATGTACCTTCATCACCTTGTAGATATACAGAATATGGACTTGAACAATCTTTAGCCCCTGTGCATGTCGCAATAAAGTCTGGATACTGCATAATCACAATTCCGCTTGTATCAATTCCGTTATATCCCGTATTTTTGAAATAATGAACATCATCAGGTTTACCAAATATACCTGTCACAAAGTGAAGATTGTATACATTAATATCCATTAAAGCTCCACCATTGAAGGCTGGATCAAACGCGTTTGTATGAATATGATCTTTATACTTTTGATATTTAGATGAATATTGCGAGAAATTACATTGCACCATCTTGATTTCTCCACATTTTAAAAGATTATCCTTGATGATCTTATAGTTTGGCAAATGAATGTTAGTAATGGCCTCAAAAATATATACGCCATTCTTTTGTGCAATCTCAAATAAATCATTACACTCCTTTAAAGTCGGAGTAAATGGTTTTTCATTAATCACATGCTTCTTATGTTCCAAAGCCATTTTGCACTGTGGATAGTGTAAAGAATTAGGGCTTGCCACATAAACAATGTCTACATTTTCATCATTCAACATTTCTTCCATATCTGTGTAATATGTACAAACGCCATGTTTTTCAGCAAATTCTTTTGCACGTTCTTCTGTTCTTGAATAAACACAATATAAATTATATCGACCATCCATTCGCATAGCTTCAATCATACGATCTACAATCACACCTGAACCAATTGTCGCAACATTCATCATGCTTTTTCTCCTTTGGGTTTTACCCAGTTATTTTCTTTTTTCTTTCTTTGTTTCTTTACTTTTCGATAAATTATAAAGCGAACACCATCATCGCTATTTTCTCCCTTCACAATGTAATGGTTTGCCTTACAAACCTTAAATACAATCGAAAGACCCAAGCCAAAACGACCACCTTCACCTTTTTCATAGGGTCTAAATAAAGATTCAATACGATCCTCTGGCATTTTTGGACCATCATTACTGATGCATAACCAATCTTCACGAACCTCAATCTTAATATATGACTTCGCATAGCGGAATGCATTTTCCATAATATTTTCAATCGCAACACGCCAAGCTTCAATCAAGCCATCAAAGAAAACCTCTTCCACATCTGTTATGACTTGAATTTCAGGACGTAGAACAGCCGAGTTTAACACAACCTGCTCCACAACATCTTTCATATTAGTGACAACGCCCTCCGCATCACTAGCCACTAAATATTCAACACGATTCATATATAATAAAGAGTGAACTTTATTTTCTAGTCTTTGTGCATTATCCAAGATTACATCGACACTGCTTTCCAACGTTCCATATGGATATATACCATCCTTTATCGATTCTGCATAAGACTTAATCGTCGCAATTGGTGTTTTCAAGTCATGTGAAATATTATGAATCATATCTTCTTTAGCTTTATCCTGCTTTTTAAGTTCATCATTCATTTTAACAATCGCATTCGCCATTTCACCAATCTCATCATCACGATTTAAATGTAATTCCACTTCTTTTCCATCCTTGATCTGTTCAATATAGTCTCGAATTAAATTCAATGGATGAATGATAGAAAATACCCACATTAAAATAATCAAAAAAACAATCATGAACGCAATCACAATAACGTAGACAGTTGAATTAATCAATGAATCTCGAAACTGCGTCGCATATGTATCATCCATAAAGCTAGCTAATATAACACCATCATGACAATGAATCATACGATAATAGTATTTTGAATTTGCGACTGTAACCGTTCCTTGTAATGCCTCATCACTTTCCGAATTCATTTGTCTCGATTGATCCAATAGATATTCATAGACTTTATGGTTCACTTTTTGCGTATTTTGACCCGCAATATTAGCTATACTTCCATTTTGAATAAGACAATTCGTTTGTACATTATCACTAGCCATAAACGCATAGATATCATCTAAGCTGTTTGTTTGTTTCGAATCAATCAAGCCCACAATTGGTGTCTGCCGATTTAAGATAAGTTCATACATTTGTTTCGTAATTGTACGATCAATATTGTCACTGACAAACACAAAGAAAAACATAATAAAAAATATCAAAACCGTCAAAATAATTGTTAATATTTGGCGTGTTAAGGACATTTTTTGAAAATAAAAGGTTGGTCCCTTCATAAAAACATCACCTCATCATTGTTACTAATATTTTATCATAATTAAAAGAAAAAGATGATACGCAAAGTATCATCCTAATCGATATCCATATCCATAAATTGTATGAATATTTAAATTTGGAAGCTTTTTACGCAAACGACGCAAAGTATCATCGACAACACGATCACTACCAAAATAATTTTCATCCCAAACATTTTCTAGAATTTTATCTCGTGAAAACGCAATCCCTTTATTTTTGATAAACATCATTAATAAGTCGAATTCTTTGGTTGTCAACTCTATTTCAACATTATCGGCATAGATTTTTCTTTGTTCTTCATCCAATTCATAACCATCAATACTAATACGATTATTATCATCACGATAAGCACGCTTAATAATATTGTTGACTCTTAATACAAGTTCCTTGGGTGAAAATGGTTTTGTGATATAGTCATCACAACCTTTTTCTAAACCAATAATACGATCAAATTCTTTATCACGAGCACTCATGAAAATAACAGGAGTTTCTGGTCCTTGTAAACGTATTTCCTCAATTAAATCAAAGCCAGATTTATCATCTAACATGATATCCAAAATCCACAAATGTACATCGTCATCAGCAACATGTGCACTTGCTTCTTCATAAGTATAGTAAGAATGAACCTCATAGCCTTCTTTGCGTAAATATTGGGCAACTAGATTATTAATATCCTTTTCATCCTCAACAATGCTTATGACTCTTTTCATAAAGCCACCCTCTTTCTAAAAATTATTTGCTTCTAAGAAATCTGTAACACGCTTAACGTATTGGGCGCATAGCTCATCTGTTTTCGCTTCTACCATGACACGAATCAATGGTTCTGTTCCACTAGGACGAACTAAAATTCTACCTTCATTTCCTAAATCAGCTGCAACTGAATCAACAACAGCTTGTAAATCTTGACTTTCTAAGCATGCATTTTTATCTTTTACTGTTACATTTTTCAATAATTGTGGATAAATAAACAATCCATCACTTAATTCCTGTAAAGACTTGCCTGTAGCTTTCATAATTTCTAAAATCTTTAATGCTGTCATAAGTCCATCACCAGTCACTTCATGTTCTAAGAAAATGATATGACCACTTTGTTCTCCACCAATCCAGTAATTATTCTTTTGCATTTCTTCAAATACATATTTATCACCAACAGCCGTTTGAATATAGTCAATTTTATTTGCATCTAAAGCCTTATACAAACCTAAATTAGCCATAACAGTAGTTACACACATGTTTTTATTCAAGCGATTTACAGATTTCATGTAACGAGAACAGATGTATAAAATATAATCTCCATCACAAAGCTTGCCATCTGAATCCACCATAATTAAACGATCGGCATCTCCATCAAAGGCAAAACCAATATCATAGTCTCCTTCACGCATCATTCTTTGTAGGCCTTCTGGATGTGTAGATCCACACTTATTGTTGATATTCACACCATTTGGTGAACTATTGATCGCATCGACAGTTGCACCTAAAGAATCTAAAGTTTCAATAGCTGTACTTGTGGCAGAACCATTTGCTAAGTCACAAAGAATTTTCATTCCAGTTAAATCAACAGGAGCACATTCCTTTAACCAGCTCATATAGATTTCTAATCCATCTTCCCATTCAAAGTATTCACCAATATGGTCCCCTGTTACGAGGTCAAGATCAGTAAGTCCATCCATATATTTTTCAACTTCAAGAAGCAATTCTTCTTCCATCTTTTCCCCATTATGATTAAAACATTTGATTCCATTATCATAATAAGGGTTATGGCTTGCACTTACCATGATTCCACAGTCAAATCTTTCTTTACGAACCAAGTAAGAAATAGCAGGTGTAGGACATACACCTAATAAATATACTTGTGCACCCATACTTGTAGCACCAGCCGCAAGTCCTAATTCAAACATATCTCCACTTAATCGAGTATCTTTACCAATTAAGATTTTCGCATGTTTTTCTTTTCCATAATACCACCCTAAATACTGTCCAATTTTAATAGACATATCAAGTGTTAATCCTTCATTCGCTCTTCCACGAACCCCATCTGTTCCAAAATACTTACCCATTACTCTGAATCCTCCTTGTCTGATGTATTTTTAGCTATTTTCACACTTGCGCGCACCGTATCCGGTGAAAGCACAACATTTACTCTGTTTCCCTTGGCATCATACGCTGCTAAAGTTGCATTCGCATCAAAATCTTGAATTTGTCCTGTACAATCTATCAATGCCTTTACAACTCGAATTGAATTTAATTGATTTTGACTTGCCGTAATCTTAACTGTCATCGTATCTAATTCTGGTGTTTCAAAATCACTAACCTTCTGGTTGGTTCCCACAAGTAATTCTGGTTGAATTGTAAAACTCTTTGTAACTTTTTTAGAAAGCGTAACATCTATGGTAGCGGGATCTATCACTGCTTCAATTTTTTCCGGTAAATTTTTTACCTTCAAATTAATGATATTTTCTCCCTCAGAATATCTTTTCAAATCGGCAACCACTTGCACACTCGACTTAGAACGGAACACCTGAATACTAGTTGCATCCCCAGTTAATGAAACATCAACTGTGCTAGGTACTCCAGATACATCATATTTATCAGTATCTGCCAATACTTCAACAGCTACATTTCTAAGATCCACAGTCGTTCTTGTATCGTTAAACAATTTAAGGCTGATATCCTCATAATTGATAACCACACAAATCATAATGGATAAAACTAAAGAAATAATCACAGATCCCTTTTTATCAAACAATATACGATCTACAAGCTTACTTACTTTTTGAAAAATCAATGTCACTAAACCATGTAATTCTTTGATCCATACGGAAGGGCCTTTTTTATTTGGAGTTTCCATGTTGACTGCCCTCCTTTTTCTGTTCATATAAATTCACAATTTCAATCGCCTTAACACGCTCATCTTTATTCGCATCTTCCTCTTGCTTCTTTGCACGTTTTCCCATGGATTTAGCCTGGTTCAACATTGGAACAAGAATCGAAGAAGTATTCTCACTTGTTTTTGGCACTAAGACATTTGTCAAATAACGTTGTAATCCTTCTGGAGGATATTGCGTTAACTGTCCATTTACCGCAACTGAAATATTTCCCGTTTCTTCACTAACAATAATTGTTATGGAATCTGTAATTTCACTAATTCCAACAGCCGCTCTATGTCTAGCTCCATATTTACTTGGTAAATCCTTAGTTGTTGGAGGAAAATAAGCTGCTGCACACGCTATTTTATTTCCCTGAATGATAACAGCACCATCATGCATTGGAGTTCCATACTGAAATATTGTACCTAACAATTCAGTTGAAACTTCAGAATCCATCACAATTCCTGTACGAATAAAATCAGACAAGCTCTGTGTTCTTTCAATAGAAATCAGAGCTCCCGTCTTTGATTTAGACATAGATGAACATGCTTCTACTAATTCACTGATCATTTGTTGAATTTGTGAAACTGAAACATCTGTTGTCAATATAGCTGTTGTTTTACCAACCTTCTCTAACATACCACGAATTTCTGGCTGGAACACAACCAATATAACAACAACTCCCCAGTTCAAGAACATTTCAATCAAATAGTTTAATGCATTTAAGCCAAACCACACTGCTAGTGCCTTGACCAAAACAATAATCAATACACCCTTTACAAGCTGAATCGTGCGCGAGTTATTTCGCACAATTCTAAGGCCCGAATATATCAATCCCCATACTACTAAAATATCCAATAATAATCGAATCAGGAATGTAATATCAGATAAGGTAAAACTCATCTAAAATACCCCCTTATATTTTTACATATTTTTTGAAATTAAATCACTTACTGAATCATACTCAACTTGAGCATGCATTTTTACATCCGCATCTGCACACGACATAACCGATCCATGCACTCCAAATTCAATTAATGGAATATCGTTATGTCCATCCCCAATTGTATATACATCTTCTTCATTAATATTCGCATACGCAATCAAGAAATCTAAGCCAGTCGCTTTTGAAATCCCCTTTGGAACAATATCAACCACAAAATTATTTGGATATGCCACGACTTGTTCATAATACAAATCGTTAATTTTAGAAGCTACTTCTAAAGCTGAATCTGTATCCTCCATCGATAATACGATTTGTGCAAAATGCGACATATCTAACAATTCAGCCTCTGTTACATCTGGCTTTAAATTTGGGTAACGATGATCCACTGCATCAGGCTGCAATACAATACGATGACGATGAATTCCATCATTCACTACATAACTAATCACACTACCCAATTTCTTGACATTGTGCAAAATATCTACACAAACATCAAAATTCAAAAAATTTGATAATAATACATTTCCATTTTCATCAAAAACCATACCACCATTATTTGTGATTAAATAATCGCATGGTAAATCAAATGCTTGAACCTGCGCATCAATTGACTCTTTTGAACGACCCGTAACAATTACAAATTTGTTTCCTTGTTCTTTCCACGCTGCAATTGATTTTAAATCTTCTGGCATTACATCCTGTGCATAACGTAATGTTCCATCATAATCTGTAGCTAAAAGCTTCATATAAGTATCCTCAACTTTTCTATTTATTATAATTTTATCACATAATTTCAATAACAAGCAATATTACTATCTGTCCTTGATTCGCAACCCGCGACATATACACCATTCTCTAAACGAACAATGATTTGTCCACGTCCAAACATAGCCCATTCGTCCTCAACTTCAATTTCATGGCCTCGTTTTTTTAATTCAGAAATAATATCTTCATCAAAACCAGGCTCTATAATAAATTTCATGCCTTCCATCCATTGAAAACGTTTAGCATCCAAAGCCATCTGAGGATTCAAATGAAAATCAATCATATTTGAAACAACCTGCATATGTCCCTGTGGCTGCATATAGCCACCCATAACACCAAATGGACCAACTGGTTTTCCATTTTGTGTCAAAAAACCAGGAATAATTGTATGATACGTCTTTTTATGCGGCATCAAATAATTGATATGCGATGGATTCAAACTAAAATCATATCCACGATTTTGTAAAGAAACTCCATCTACGACAATACCACTGCCAAAGCCCATATAATTAGATTGAATATATGAAACCATATTTCCTTCTTTATCCGCCGTACATAAATATACAGTGCCTGATCCATGTGGTTTATCCACACTAGGGGCAAGAGCTATATTTGTGATTTGACTCGCTCTTTGTCTACCATATTCTGGACTGATTAAATCTTGAATAGGCATCTTCATATATTTAGCATCTGTTACATATTCCTTAGCATCCGCAAATGCCATTTTCAACGCTTCCATCTGCGTATGAATACAAGTCGCATCACGACTTTCAAATTTAAAGTTATTTAATATATTCAATGCCATCAACGCAACAATACCCTGTCCATTGGGCGGCAATTCCCAAACTTGATAACCATGATAATCTACATGTATAGGATCGACCCATTCAACCTTGTGATTCTCTAAATCTTTCTTACGTAAGAATCCACCAAATTTTCTTGATTCTTCATCAATTCGATCTGCCAGCTCACCATAATATAAAGCATCCGTTTTTGTGTCTGCAATCTTTTCTAAGGCATCCGCTAATTTTGGCATACAAACCATCTGCCCGGCTTCAGGCGTTTTTCCATCAAAAGTAAAAGTATCATACCACCCATTAAATTCTTCAGTATTTGGAATTGCATTTAAAGCTTTTTTCCACATTCGCGCAATTTCAGCACTAACTGGATAGCCATTTCTCGCATAATCAATTGCGGGTTCTAACAATTGTTTAAAAGGCAAGACTCCAAATCTTTCACTCAAAGCCTTCCAACCCTTTACAGCTCCAGGTATCGTTACCGGTATCCATCCACGTTTTGGAATCTCTGTAATTTGATCAGCTGAAATCTCATAAGGAGAACATCCGGAACTATTCATTCCATACATCCTGTCTTTCATCCATACAATCGCAAATCCATCAGAACCAAGTCCATTTGAGCATGGTTCTACTACAGTTAAACAGGCAGCAGTTGCGATGGCTGCATCTACTGCATTTCCACCAGCTTGAAGCATTCTTAGTCCCGCTTGTGTAGCCAAATTATTTCCTGTACAAACAACTCCATTGCGTGCAATCACATTCATTCTTTTGGATGTAAAGGGATTATCATAGTAGTTAATTTTCATATTTTCATCACCACGACCATTATACAAAAATTAGAGCAGACATTCCATCTGCTCTGATTTATTTATTCACTTTTTGAAATCGGATAACTTTTCTACCTTATCCAATTTTTTATCATCCTTATTATTTTATTCTATTCATTTTCCTTAAGCATTTTCTCAAGTATGACCATATATGAGTATCTTAAGTTCCATGACTTAGATTGGATGATATTCTTAACATTTCAAGTACTCTATCCTTTTTGTGATTATTCACTCGATAAAAACCCTTTATCTAACTCCTATTTCCTTTTCCTGTTAAGTTCCATTGAATGTTTTTTCTAGAATTCCTCTAGCTTTACTTTTGGAGCCTTCTCTCCATAGGTTCAATTTTTATAGTTGAAACTTGCCATTCCAACTCTATGTTATTGTCATCTTCTCACCGCTCTCTTTTTGTCTTAAGAGAAGTTTTCTCTGCTCTTACTTCTCTTTACACTTTCATTATATACAACAAATTTAAAAAGAAAAGGCAAGTGGTAAAACTCGCCTTTATACTGGTAAAACCGGTTATTTCATCGATATTTTTCGTTTTTTTCCTCTCGAAACCGGAATCAAAACTTTATTTGTCAATTCCACTTCATCTTTATACCAAGCTACTATATACTTCGAATTTACAATATAAGATACATGAACTCGTAAAAAGCCAAATTCCTTAAATATATCTTCTAATGCATTCATACTGTCACGCTTGTGAAAAACACCTTTTTTCGTATAAAAATAAACCATTTTCTCATTCTTTTCCAAATAATAAATATCCTCATAGGCAAAATTCATATGAACTCCATCATAATTAAATTCATAAACATCGCCCTGAATACATTGAGAACGAATCATTTGATCATAGGCTGAAATATCACTCGCGATATTCGCCTTAGAAATATAGAATACACGACTTCTTTCATCGTCACCACGCGTCTTAATTGGATTTTCACAAACATAAATAACAATCGCATTTGGATTATCATGTACGAATACACTTTCCATACGAGCATTTTTAAACATCTCATCAAATATAAACAATTGATATTCTTCTTCCTTCATCCTTTTCGCAAGATCACTTGCCTTTAAATAATGACGAAAACACCAATCTTCGTTCACAAAAAGTTTAGACAGCTGAAACACAATATCCTTTGTCTCTTTTTCATATTCTAGAATCGCTACTTTTATCATATTCATTATTATAAAGATTGAAAACAATTTAAGCAAATGTAAACCGTTACAATTAAAGGAGTGGAAATTCCACTCCGATATTATAAGATCCCAAAATATGTTCCAATACAAGAAATCACAATTAAGAAAACTAAAATCGTTGTCGATTTAATATTCTTACCTAACAACCAATACATAATACCAAAGCATAAGAATGGCAATAAGCATGGCATGATTTGATCAATATAGTTTTGTAAAGGCTCAGTTGCACCAGCAACACCAATCTCTAAAGGAATTGTAATGCTAACAGTGGATGCGATCATCGCACCAATAACCATTAAACCTAGGATAGAAGCTGCTTTTGTGATATTTTCTACAATTGCTTGATTTTGATCATCACTAAAGAATTTTACACCATATTTAAATCCAACATTCAAACAATAATGTCTAGCCAAGAAACCAGGAACATTGATAATCAATAAGAATGCGATAGGGCCAATAATACTTCCCTGCTTACTAAATGAAACGGCAACACCAATCGCAATTGTCAATAAAGTACCCCAGAAAAAGCTATCACCAATACCTGCCATAGGCCCCATCAAAGAAGTTTTCACCGCACTAATCGATGCTGGATCAAAAGATTCATTTTTCTCATTTTCTTCTTCCATCGCTCCAGTAATACCCATCAATAATGTAACGATGTGTGGTGTACAAGACATGAACTCTAAATGTCTTTGTAAAGCTTGTGCCATCTGTTCCTTATCATCCCCATACAATCGTTTTAGAATTGGAATCATGGCATAACAATACATCAAGTTTTGTTGTCTTTCATAGTTCCATGCACTATCCAATGTACATGATCTTGTAAACACCTTGCGTAAATCTGATTTTGTTATTTTAGAATTCGTTGTCATCTACAATCACCTGTTCTTTCTGTTGCTTTAGTTCTTTAAAGAATACCAATGCTGCAATCACTAAACCAGCAAGTGCCACACCAAATACAGGCACATTTACATAAGCTGCAAGTAAGAATCCAGCTAAAAGATATGGAGATAATTCCTTGGTGATAATCATTCTTGCCAACATCGCAAAACCTATCGCAGGAAGCATACCTGCTGCAACATCCATACCATTAATAATAAATTCTGGAATCATAGCTAATACATCTTTAATCACTGGAACCCCTAAATAGAAAGCAATTCCTACAACTAAAGATAGAATTAATTTATTTCCAATACCTGCTATACGCGCAACACGTTCTACCTTTTTGTAATCTCCAATAGCTGCATATTTATCCGCCTGGTGAGTAGCCCATGTTAATGTAAACATCATCTGCAAGTTGTCGAACAATAAAACTAATGTTGCAACTGGAACAGCTAGTGCAACCGCAGCCCCTACTTTTTGTCCAGTTAAAATTACGAATGAAGTACCAATTATTGCACCTGAAGTGATATCAGGCGGATTACTTGCCCCAATCGGAACAGCTCCCAAGAAAATCAATTCTAAGGTTGCACCTACCATAATACCTGTTTTTAAATCTCCTAAAACCAAGCCAACTAAAGGAGCAACAATTATCGGTCTATTATTCATCGTTGATCCCCAGAAGCAATGCATATATCCAACAAATGCTACTAACGTAATTAGTAAGGACTGTATAAATAAATTATTACTCATATTCTCTCTCCTCTTTTATATTAAGTTTATTATGTCTTGTTTCTTATCCGAAGGAACCAATTGTACAAACAACTCAATTCCTTTATTATTTAATTCCTTTAATTTTTCAACATCATCATCGCTGACAAAGACAGCTTTAGACACTTGTTTTCTATCTTCCCTAGATTTCATGCCACCCACATTAATCGATGTAATAGCTGGGCAAGCATTGACTAATCTATATGCATCTTCGACACTCTCAACAATAATGAATAATTTATATTTATCTGTAACGCCACTATTTAATGCTTTAATTGAATCCTCAATACTCTTCATAACCAATTTAACACCCGTAGGCTTGGCCATGCGCATAGCACTCATTTTAAGTTCATCTTTTACCAATGCATCACTAGCTAACAAAATACAGTCTGCTTCTAAGAATTTGGTCCATGAAAAAGCAACCTGTCCATGCAATAATCTATGATCAATTCTTGTTAATTTAATCATTATAATTTACCTCTTATTTCATTAACCTTATCCATTACTTCTTTTACATTTTCACTCGACATTTCCCCAACATCTACATGATTTTCTTTGAAGTAGCTACCAACAATAGCACCATCCGCATATTCAAATTGCTTCTCCATATTTTCCGGTGTTAAGCCAGCACCAACAATCAACGGGAAATCCCCAATCGCGTTTCTAAATTGAATAATTTTATCCATTGACGTTTCTTGTCCAGTCTTATCTTGTGTTACACAAATCGCATTGCAACGAGTCATCGCAATTTTCAAATCCTCTTCTACCGATTTTTCAGACAAAACAGGCTGATATTTAAATCGCACTCCACCTAAAACAAGCACTTGATATCTTTCTCTGTACAATTTAAAGAATGCATCTAAAGTATCTTCATCTCTTGGTTTCACATGTCCGACAACAGAATCTAACTGTACAAAAGAAGCTCCATATTTGCCAGCTAATTCAAATCCCATAGGATCTACATTTAAACAGTTCACACCATATGGAATATCAAGATGTAATCCTTGTACATATTCAAGGGCTTTTTCTAAATTGTGATATTGTCCAAAATAATTCTCTAAAATAATACAATCCACTCCATTGTCTAAATAAATTTGAACTTCTTTTTTCATACGTTCATAGATATCTTCATCTGTATCTCCTTTTAGATGAATCATACCCAAAATTGGTTTTTTGTTTCTAAATAAATCCAAAAATTTACTTTCCATAATTATCCTCCAATTAAAAATCTTCCTCTTCTTCAACTACTCTTGAAACATACTTTAATCCGCTTTGCGCATCCTTGGTTATTTGATCTACATCTTCATCCGTTAATTTATCTGGATATTCTATACAAACTGCCAATAATAAATTTAAATTCATCCCCGAAAACAATCTAACATTTTCACGTTCAACCAAAGCATACATAGCCGTAAAGACACTAGCACCATATAAATCCGTTAAAATAATGTATTCCGTATCCAAATTTGCATCAATCTCTATTTTTAGTTCATTCGCATAATCCTCAGCTAATTTTCCAGGAACCAAAGAATACGTTTCAACTTCATATGGGATATTTCCAATTATCATTTTTGCCGTATCCAACAGACCATTTGATAAATTTCCATGAGAAGCTAAAATGATTTTCCTTTTCACCAATTCACCTCCTAACTTGTATTAACTTGTATTTCCACAAGAATCATATCATTCCCTAAAATAGGTGTCAACAACATTTTAATACAAGTTAATACATGTTATAGAATTTACTTTATTTATCAAATATTTTACTTAGTCATTTATTATATTGCCTCCAACCAAATCCATACACATTTATCATATACCCCCTATTGAACTGATTTAAAAAAATCTATATAATGATAATGAAATAGGTGAAAATATGAACGAAAAAAATATCCCGTTAACTTTACAGGAAAAACTATACAATGAATTATCAAATCAAATAAAAAGTGGTAAATACAAGCCTGGCGATAAGATTCCATCTGAACCTCAGCTTGTGAATACATATGAAATCAGTCGTGTTACAGTTAGAAATGCAATTCAACAACTCGTTAATGATGGTGTACTGATTAAAAAACATGGAAAGGGTACTTTCGTAAAATCTGCTGTTTATACAGAAGGATTTTTTAGTGGAGGAAGCTTTACTGAAACATGTCTTCAGATGAAGGCAACTCCATATACACATATCATTTCGATTGATAAAGAAAAGGCTGATGAACAAATACATTCTATTTTAAACGAAAAAAATGAACTCGTTACAATTAAACGAGTTCGATATGTAGACGATGTCCCAAGTATCGTCGAAATAGATTACTTCTCCAATGACTATTCATTCTTATTGAATGAGAACATTGAAAATACTTCATTAATGAAAATCATTATACAAAAAAAACATGTAGTTATGTCTAATTTTGAGGATAAATTCACAATCAGCTATGCCAATAAAGAATTTTCCGAGTTATTAAACATTCCTTCTGGAACTCCCTTACTAGAAATTACTCAGACTGTATCGAGTCCAGACAACCAAGTTGTATATATCAACAAACAATATATTCTTACTTCTAAATATGTTTATGCTGTAAGATCCTATAAGTAGCTGTTACTAATTTGTAGCAGCTTTTATTCTTTAAAATCACGAATCGCAATTAATTGTTTAGCAATTTCCTTTGCGCTAACACTCAAAATGATTTTACCCTTTTCCTTTGTGGCTCCACTAGGATCTCCACCAATCCCAATTGGTTTTCCCTTTTCTGTGACCCAATCTGTAGCTAACCATGACAAATGTGTCTGCATTGCCGTATTTTTAGGAATTCCTTTTTCACTAGTCTTTAATTTAACCAAGTCTTCATCTATTGCCATAACCATAGATGTTTCCATTTCACCACCATGAAAATCAAAAGTATTTCCCTTTGAAATTGTTGCCTTTACATCCGGATGATCAAAGGCACCTGAATTTAAAACAAAAGGATACACTTTAAAATCACTTCTTACTTCTCTAGAAATCAAATTTGCGACAGGTGCATTACCTCCATGGCAAACAAGTAAAACAATTTTCTTAAACCCATGTCGTGCTAAGCTTTCACAAATATCATATAACATATGATAATACGTCATTGGCTTAAAGGTAATGGAGCCGCAAAAATCTTTATGTTCCGTACTCAATCCAACCGGAATGACAGGAAACAACAATAAATCAATATCTTCATTTTCTAATTCTTTTTTTACATAATCACACATGGCCCCTGCAATTAATGTATCCGTTCCTAATGGTGCTTGATTTCCATGTTGTTCTAAAGCACCTAATGGAACAAGAACAATCGTATTCTCACGATCTATTTGTTCCATTTCGAATCGTGTTAATTCTTGATATTTTAGAATCATATTTATTTAGCCTCGTAGATAAATTTGAAGCTTGGACGTACAGATGCTAAACGTTCCATTAAGAAATAGCCGATAAGATAGTTTGCCGCAATCTTAATCAAGTTAAATGGAATAGTCGCAAGTGCAATAAATGAAGTTAAATCTTTAATGCTTGGATTCACTGAACCTACCATTTGTACCACAGAATCTAATGGCATGCCCATTGCCTTGGCATATAGTGGTAAAGTAATACATGCATTACAGAAGCATGCAAATGCAATTCGAACAACCATTCCAACTAGCAATGAAACAATGACTGCTTTTCTTGTCTTATGCATTTTTTTATACACAAACCAAGTTGGTAATACAAATAATGCAACACCTAAAAGATTTGCGAGTTCACCAACATAAGCCGTATTCGTTCCTACTGTAACTACTTTTACAACAAGTTTAATAATTTCAACTAAAGCAGCTGATACAGGTCCAACACTAAACAAGGCGATGACGCTAGGTACATCACTAAAATCAATCTTGTAGAATGGTGGCATCATTGGTAATGAAAACTCCAATGACATCAATGCTCCTGCAAGTCCTGCAAGCATTGCAGTTAATACAATTGTTTGAACATTCCATTTTTTCATAATCTTCCTCCTTTTGATTCAAAAAAGCTCTTCCAAAAGGAAACCCCCAAGAAAGAATATTCTTGGGGGTTATAAAAATACAAAAAATACTTTTGTGTCTTCTACCATCCAGACTATACTGTCGGTCTTGGAATTACACCAAGTCAGCCACTTACGTGGGTCGCGGACTTTTACCGCCGGTAGGGAATTACACCCTGCCCCGAAGAACTCTTTGAATTTATGTTCGTGAATAATATAGCACAATGAAATGGCATGTGCAATACGTTTGTTTATTTTTTCACAATATCAAATTCTTCTGGCATAAAACAAGGACATACATTTTCAAGTGAAGCTATTACACAACTAGCTAAATAGCTACCGAGCTCCATAGCCTCTAACATACTTTTGCCATAGGTAAGTCCTGCACTTGCGCCAGCACAAAATGCATCTCCTGCACCTGTAGTATCTTTTACTTCTATTTTACGAGCTTGACAAAAACCACATTCCCCATTGTTTTTCACATATAAAGAACCCGCTTCTCCAAGCGTCACAATCAATGAGTTAAATTCCGCTTTCTGTAGTTCATCAAGTAATGTATAACTTAATTCTTCTACAGATATTTCACCATAATCCCTTGAAAAAAGAATACTCGATTCCAATTGATTACAGATCAAACAATCAAATTGCTTCAAAATATCTTTTCTTTCAATCGCAATATTCATATTGCTGACTACACCAAATAATTTTTTATTATATTTTCTACATAAATCTACAATCTTATCAACAATTTCCTCATCCATATCTATTTCAGCCACTACAGAATCACAGTTTTCAATAATCGTATCTCCATATTCTTCTAAAATCGAATAAATAGGCATCAAATCAGGACGTTGAGATACGGATCCAGCCAATTCACCATTATGATCAAAAACAGCTAGCCATGTACCCATGCCATTTTCAATAGATTTCATATAATCTGTATTTACATTTCGATTCTGCAAATGTTGTTTAACATCTTTTCCTAATGCCGTATTATCAACAATACCAACAAAAGTAGAATTTAACCCTAAATTCGCAATATCTTCTACAACATTTCGTGCTACACCACCATGAATATACTCAATATATCCCGCATTTCTGCCATCCGGAATATATGTATTTTGCGGAAACCCTTTTATATCCACAAAAATTGCTCCTACTACAACAATTCCATTCTTTCTTTGAATCACGTTATTTCTCACCCTTCATTTCAAATAAAATATCTCGCAATTGAGCCGCTCTTTCGAAATCCAATGTACGAGCTGCCTCTTTCATTTCCTGCTCGAGTTCTTTAATCATCTTTTCCTTCTGTTTTACCGGCAACTTTTTCTTCTTTAAATATTTAGCTGCCATTTCCTTTGTTTCTTTAGAACGAACCACATCATGAATTGGCTTAATAATTGTTTTTGGTACAATACCATGCTTCTCATTATATTCCATCTGAATAGTTCTACGCCTTGCGGTTTCATCCATTGCTTCCTGCATACTTTCGGTAATCTTATCTGCATACATAATAACTTTACCTTGTGCATTACGAGCAGCACGACCAATAATCTGAATTAAAGATCGACGCGATCTTAAGAAACCTTCTTTATCGGCATCTAATATCGCAATCAAGCTGACTTCCGGAATATCTAATCCTTCTCTTAATAAGTTGATACCCACAAGAACATCATATTTTCCTTGACGCAAATCATGAATAATTTCTGTACGCTCGATTGTTGTTACTTCATGGTGAAGCCAAGCTACCTTTAAATCCATATTCTTCAAATACGAAGTTAAATCCTCTGCCATACGCACAGTCAGAGTCGTAATCAATGTTCTTTCATGTTTTTCAATTCGCTCTTTAATTTCGTCCACCAAATCATCAATCTGACCTTCAATCGGACGTACTTCCACTTCCGGATCTAAAAGACCCGTTGGACGTATGATCTGTTCCACAATTTCACCATGAGTCTTATCCAGTTCATAATCACCTGGTGTTGCGGATACAAAAATGGCATTTTTTATCAAACCTTCAAATTCATTAAATCGCAAAGGACGATTATCTAAGGCGCTTGGTAGTCTAAAGCCATAATCGACCAGAACTTGTTTTCTAGCACGGTCTCCATTATACATACCTCGAATCTGTGGTAAGGATACATGGCTTTCATCCACCACTAGCAAGAAATCATCTGGAAAATAATCAAATAATGTGTATGGTCTTTCACCTGGCTTTCTTCCATCAATATGTCTTGAATAGTTTTCAATGCCTGGACATACACCAAATTCTCTTAGTGCCTCAATATCATAACGACATCTTTGCTCCAAACGCTCTTTTTCTAGAGGTTTACCTTGTTCATCAAAATAAGCTAATCTTTCATCCAACTCTTCCTGAATGGTATCAGCCGCATGATTAATTATATCCATACTAGTGGCATAACCATTAGCTGGATAAATAATATATAGCTGGTAGGATTGATTGACATGGCCTGTCACAGGATCTACTTCACATATTCTTTCAACTTCATCATCAAACATTTCAATACGAATCAAATAACGATCTGTATGACCTGGCGTAATCTCAATCACATCTCCACGCACTCTAAAAGTTCCTCTTAATGGATCTGTATCATTACGCTTATATTGTTGATGAACTAAGGCAAGCATCAATTCATTGCGTTCAATTATTTGACCTGTTCTTAAAGTAAAAATCATATGGCGATATTGTTCTGGATTACTTGCTCCATAAATAGAGGCAACACTCGCCACAATAATTGTATCTCTTCGTTCGAGCACACTATTTACAGCTGCCATTCGAAGCATATCCAATTCTTCATTTGTTTTCGTATTTTTATCAATATATGTATCGGTTTTAGGTAAATACGCTTCTGGCTGATAATAGTCAAAATAAGACACAAAATACTCCACACGATTATGTGGAAAAAATTCTTTAAATTCAGAATATAATTGTCCTGCCAACGTTTTATTATGCGCAAACACTAACGTGGGCCGATTCACTTGGGCAATCACATTCGATATCGTAAATGTCTTTCCGGTTCCAGTAGCTCCAAGTAAAACTTGAAACTTTTTATCTTCTTCTAAACCAGAAACCAATTCTTTGATAGCTTCTGGCTGATCTCCACTTGGCTTATATTCGGATACTAATTCAAACTGATCTTTCATAAGTTCACACCCTTCTACTTAATTATACACAAGAAAAGTAGGTTTAAACCTACTTTTCTACCTCTTCAATTGCACTTTGTCTTTGCGTGTCATCACTTGGTGTTTCATTCATCTTTAATAATACTTTTTCAACCAATAGATCCCATGTTTTTTTATTACAATCTCCCGTTGCATCTAAACCATTTTCCTGTTGGAAATTAGCCAAGCCTTCTGAGCTTGTATTTGAAAAATATGAATCTGTTCGATCTACACTATACCCTAAATACTTCAAATATATTTGTAGAGGTTTGGCATTCGTATCCACACTATCTTTTTTGATGACATCTTTTTTATTGAACTTATAATATGATGTTGTCTTTGCTTCAGGTAACTCTACTTCAATATCTGGTTTAAAGCCCTTCTTGTTGATGCTTGTACCATTTGGTGTATACCACTGGGCCACTGTATATTTAAAACTTGTTCCATCTGAAAAAGGCACTGTCACCTGCTCCGTTCCCTTACCATATGATGTTGTTCCAACGGTTGTCACCTTTTTACCTAAATTATCTTTTAATGCACCAATCAAAACTTCAGATGCACTTGCCGTATTTTCATTTTGTAGAACAACAATTTTATCCATCTTGACCTGATTAAATTCATCCTTTGTCATTTGTTTTGTGAACTTACCCGATTTATCTTGTTCCTTGAACACAACTGATTTTTCAGGAATCAAAGAACTTGAAATTTCTAATGCCGCATTCAAATATCCACCGCCATTATTACGTAAATCCAACACTAGCTTTTTGATGCCGGATTCCTGTAATCGAGTCATTGCTTTTGAAAAATCTTTTCCACTATTCTCTGAGAAGCTAGATAAAATAATTTCACCATAACCATCATATATATTACAGATTACAGTTGTATCAAAAACGCCCGGAATCAAGTTTGTCGTATATTCCTTACCCTCACGCAAATATTTTATCTTTACACTCTTACCTTCATGAGCCTTAATATATTTAATAATAGTATCCGAATCATTTTTACTACATTCTAAATCATCCAATGATACAATCTCATCATTTGGTTTTAATCCTTTTTTATCAGCCGTTGAATTCACATATACATTTGATACTACAAAATGATTCTTCTCATTTAAATAAAAGGAAATACCCAATCCTACATTACTTCCTTCTAGACTACTTGAAAAGGCTTTTGCTTGTTCTAAGTCAAAATAGTTTGTATGTGCATCTTTATCTAAGGTTGTCATTCCATCAATCGCTTGTTCCATAAGCTTAGAATCTAAGTTTTTGATTTTATTTGAATAATACCAATCTGAATTTAGAATCGAATAAATGGTATTAAACTTTTCTTTTTCTTTCCCATCTGCTGCTGCCGTTTTATTTAAAATAACAGGCACACTTACGCCTGCACCAAAGCATGCTACACATAATAATATGATTAGTAATTTTTGACTCTTTTTACTCATAAGCTCATCCTTTTCTAAAACAAAATGGGACGAATCATTCGTCCCAATAATTCTATACTGAAAGTATACGAAACAATCCTTTATTCTGCAATGATTTTATCTTTTCATTTTTAAATATTTTCTAGCCGCAAACAACGATGCAAAGCCACCAATCAAAATACCCGCAAAAATGATAGATAATCCAACTTCAAAGCGAATTACGCTTGGTTTAAACAAAGAAAACATAGGAGTAAACAACTTTCCATTCAAGCTTTCATAAAGCTTTTCATAACCAAAATGCACCAGCAAGTATGGAACAACAGACCCTAACAAACCTATAAATATTCCTTCTACAATAAAAGGATTACTGATAAATCCATTGGTTGCTCCTACAGTACGCATAATCATGATTTCATCACTTCTTGAATCAATCGTTGTTTTGATCGTATTATAAATCAAATATAAAGATAATAAAATCAATAAAGCTACAATTCCAAGACCTATTTTTTGAATCATATTCAACATTTCAACTAGAGACGTTACACTATCTCCGCCAAATGCCGTACTAGATACCCCTTCTATTTTTCTAATTTGGGCACTTGTTTTACTTATAGAAGAAGCATTCTTTACATAGACGAAGAACGCATTCGATAAAGGATTCGCATCGCCTCTGTAAGCTTTAAAGGCTTCGCCCTTTTCTTTGATCATCAATTCTAATTCATTATCTTTGTTAGACACTTCCACTTTGGAGACATTCTTTAATTTGGATATATCGGCTTTTACTTTTTCAATAGAAGCTTCATCATCTATATCTTCATTTAGAACAACATGGATACTTAAATCTTTTTGAACATCATTTGAAAAGTAATTCACATGAAATCCAATAATCAATACAGAACCAATCAGCAATAAAGTTATTCCTATGGCACTAATAGCTGAGAAGCACAACATGATATGGCGCTTCATGCCGACAAAGGCATACTTTAACTCATATAAAAAAGTTCGTAACCCTTTTATCATAGACTCTTGTACCCACCTTTATTTGAATCATGAATCACATAACCTTTATCTAGCATAATTGTACGTTTCTTAAATCGATCCACTAACACCTTATCATGTGTAACCATCATAATTGTAGTATCCAGTTTCTTATTGATTTTCTCCAGTAAAGAAATGATTTCCAAACTCTTTTCAGGATCTAAATTTCCTGTTGGTTCATCCGCAATCAATACCATTGGCTTATTGGCAATCGCACGACCAATCGTAACACGCTGCTGCTGACCTCCCGATAATTCATCTGGATAGCTTCTTGCCTTTTCTTTTAAGTCTACCAAGTCTAGCACTTCTAAAACTCGTTTACGAATTTGTTTACGAGGCGTTCCTACAACTTCTAAGGCAAAAGCAATATTTTCATAAACAGTAAGCTTAGGTAATAAACGATAATCTTGGAAAACACAACCAATATTTCGTCTATAGTAGGGAACCTTTCTATGTTTTAACCCACCTACATTGACACCACCTACAATAACGGTTCCTTCATCAGGAACTTCTTCACCATTCAGTACTTTAATCAATGTAGATTTACCAGAACCTGTTGCTCCAATTACATAGACAAATTCACCTTTATCAATATGTAAATTGACGTGATTTAAAGCATGAACTCCATTGGGATATGCTTTTGAAACATCTTTTAAATCAATCATAACGTCCTCCTAACTAAAGAACTTTTCGGGTCTTTCCCTGCAAGGTGCTGCCTTACCTGCTTCACAAGAAGTACTTGTTCCATACCAGCCAGTTCCCCAGGCAAAATCAGCGCCTGAACGAAAACGTGCAATCGCATCATTGACCGACATTGAGCCTAGATTATAAACTTCTACATGTGTATGAGGTCCACTTGAATTCCCCGAATTGCCAGACAATGCGATTGTTTGTCCTTGTGAAACACTCTGTCCAGCACTCACATAAATTGTTTGCGATAAATGAGCAAAGCTAACAGCATATAATGTTCCATTGACATTGCATAACATTTCAATTGTATTTCCTCCACCTAGTGGATGTCCTACCCAGTTTCCTAAATATCCAGAATTACTTCCAGCAGGTGCAGCTGCATATAAAATCACACCGCTAGCTGGAGCAACAACAGTTGTTCCAATTGGAGCTGCCCAGTCTAGTCCTAAGTGCATTCCTCCGCCTGGATAAGCCCATGTACCTGCACTTTTACGTCCGCCTTGTACAGGGAACACAAATCCAGAAACGGATTCAATCGTTCCTGAATAGTCTGTCGAAATCACAAAATCTTTAATACTGTTCATATCTACTTGAGCCGATCTTTTCTGTGCTTCAAGCTGAGTAATCTGCTTTTGGTATTCCTCTACCAATTTATTATAGGATTCTTCTAATTCACTTGCCTGTTTTTTCTGCGATTCTAACTCCGCCTTTTGCGTTTTAGCCGCTTCGTCCAAACGTTTTTGTTCATTCTGTTGTAAAACAAGCTGTTGTTTTAACTCATTTAACTTTTTAATTTGCGACTGATCATCTTCAGTAATTCTTTCTACCCCTGAAATACGACGCAGCATATCACTTAAGCTATCGGATCCCATAATCAAATCAATGACCATGTTGGTTCCAATCGATGTTTGTTCGTTCTTCATACGAGTTTCGATTTGTTCGTTCCAAGCATCAATTTCAGCTTGTTTTGCCTGAATCTTTTCTTCAAGCTCCTTAATATTGGCTTCAATCATTTTAATCGATTCCTCTTTTTCACTAATTTGTGCTTGTAAAGAAGACACCAATTCTTTTTGTTCTTTAGCCAACTTCTCCATTTTAGAAGTATCATCCTGTAAAGAAGCTATATTCGCATTATATGATTCAATATTTTTTTGAAGATTCTGCTTTCGATTTTTTTGATATTCTTGAAATCCCTGACATGCCTTGACACCAGATTGTGAAGTTTGAGGCTGGCTACACTTAGCATACCAGGCTTCTGTATCTGAATAATCTTCAGCGGAAACAGGCATAATCAAAGAGCTAGCAAGTGCAAAACTTAATAACCCTGCATCCAATTTATATTTTCTCATCGCGTCCACCTCAAATACTTTCTTACAGCTAAATAACTTCCAAGCATTCCTACAATCATTCCCATCAACAAAATACCTAACGCAGTATATAAAATAAACGGATATGGATTGAGCATGCTCATCATATCGCTGAAAAACATACCGTTCATCATATGATATAAGCCTGTATATCCAAATACACAAATCAAAACCGGTCCAAGTGCCCCCCAGAAGCCGATAAAAATTCCTTCTAGAACAAATGGAAAAGAAATATACCAGTTATAAGCACCTACCGTTCGCATAATCGCAATTTCGTCCTTTCGAACTAAAATTGTCATTTTAATCGTATTTCGAATCAAGAATATTGCGATGAACACCATCAATCCGACGAATACACTTCCCCATACACGAATATTTTTGAATAAACGAATCATCGTACTAATCGCACTTCCACCATAGGTTGCTTCTACTACTCCATCCATTTTTGAAATTTTCTTGGTTACACTCGAAATTTTTGAATTATCCTTTAGTTCCACATTTAGAATATTATATAAAGGATTTTTGTCTTCACCTTTATATTGTTTAAACATAGCCCCATTTTCTTTAATCAACGCATCAAGCTCTTCTTCTTTACTTGAATACGTTACTTTTTTTACTGAAGCAAGAGATGAAATGGAATCTGATAATTCACTAATTTCTTCATCTTCTAGCGTTGGATTTAAAGAGACTTGAATCATAAATTCACTTTCAATCTGATCTGTAAATCCACCTACATTCATATATATAACAAATATAAACAGAGCCATCAATAATGCGATTCCAATGGATACAATGGAAGAAAATGTCATTGAGAAATGGCGATGCATATCTTTATTAGCGCTGCGAATAAGTCTTGGTAAACTCTTAAAAAACAGTAACATTTTTATCACCTACATCACTAATTATAACATACCTATCAAATCGGCTTTTAAATCACAAAATTTCACACACACCTTAATTCTAATCCTTCTATGTGAAAACAACATTAAAACAGAAGAAAGTAGGCGATAGAGTTTAAATTCTACCGCCCCTTATCAAACCATACGTGCCCTACTAAGGCATACGGCTTACCAATGTGAGTTAAATTTATAGAAAAGACTTAAATGTTGTGATTTAACTTATTTAGCGTATGCATATTGAAAGAACCTATTTGTATTCTGATTAGAGGTTCTTTTTCTTTTATTAGTGTCCATCAAAAGTATAAAATCGTCAATGTCCATTTCTGGAGAAAATAATTTAGTCTGCATAAATGCTCCTGTAACGAGACCCATACACTTAATGAAGAACTTGTTATCGTACTTGACAGTTAATAGTTTTCCTTGTACTTGGCCACCATGTTGCTTGCCTCGGCATGAAAAATTAACACGAAGTCTCTGTCTTACATAACCATCTAATGCGTTTACTCTAAGTGTAGGTATACCATGCATTATTCGACCGCGTTCTTCTAACAGATGTTTAATTTCCTGCTTAACTTGGAAAGATATAAGAAAATAATTGAACTTGCCCCTTAACACTGGGTTTAAAATCTCTGTCCACTTCTCAAAGGAGTATGTACAACTCTTTTTGGTAACAGATTTAATATCACTCTTAAACTTCTTTAACGATTTTACGGATGGTCCAAATGTGTAATAGACATGTTTATTTTTAGACATTTTTAAATGGTTGAACGTAAAACCTAGGAAATCAAAGTCTTT
>OHJI01000301.1_pt1 | contig 24277 bp, 31 predicted proteins | sample 1568571 | NCBI WGS metagenome assembly OHJI01 (sample SAMEA3879583, study PRJEB24766) | human gut metagenome | biome: human-associated habitat; feature: feces | place: USA | collected 1985/1987
ATAAATGTATATATTATGTAATTTTAAATTTTATATTTAATTTTAGATTATCCGCATAAACACTACACTTTTAAACATTTTGAGGTATAGGAAATATTCATTTTACCACAGATTTACCACGATTGAATGAGCCTTGATATGATGATAAAACGACTAAGGGAGATAGCACAAATAACTGTGCATCTCCCTATATTTTCTTTGTTTATTCCGTTGATTACTTCATTTAATTTCAAACTTTAACGCCTTTTTATATCTCGTTTTTTAAGTCCAATCATAATAGAACACCTACCTTTTTATAACTTCTTCTGTTATCATATTTTCAAATTCCACATCAGAATAATCCAATCTTTGGATTGACATTGTAAATCTGAGCGTATCTTCTGATACCGGGAATTAGTTGATTTTCTTTTGCATGTTTTACAAATATATCTATTCTAAGCAATTCTGCAATTTCTAGATATTTTGGAGTGTTCATTTTATCCCTTTCTCTTTGAAATTTTCTATATCATTCAGAAATTGAAACCACCTACTCAATACATTATATTTTTCAATGTTGAGAGAATAGTATATCTCTAAACCCACTTTTTTAGATGTTATCAAATTTCCCTCTGCTAATACTTTTAAGTGATGTGAAATAGTAGCTCCAGTGAGTTCAAAATGTTTGGCTATATCTCCGGCACATAAGCATTTACTTTTTAAAAGGTAAATAATTTTTCTTCTAGTTTCGCAAGAGAGAGCCTTAAAACTAGAAGTTAGTTCTTTCTCATTCATTTCATAAAATTCTCCCAGTATTCTAGCACTAAGTCATTAAATTTATTTTTTTATTACACATTTGTCAAAAAATATTTTTTCTAATACATCAAAGTTTTGTGGGTTGTTACACTCAAAAATGCTATGTCTGTTATCTATAAAAATAATTTTATCACAGAAATTTGATACTAAATCTAAATTATGAACAGAAAATAAAATCATTTTTCCAGTATCTTTTAAATCAAATAATATTTTTTTGATAACGGAAGTACTTTCTGGGTCAATCGCATTAAACGGTTCGTCCAAAATAATGTTTTGAGCATTTGACATGAAAGCTCCTGCAAGATATATTTTTTGTTTCATTCCAAGAGAATAACTGGAAATAGTTTGTTCTAATGAATTTTCCAACTTCAATTTTGGTATATAGATAGCAAGCAGTTCATCAAACTTTTCTTTTTGATTATAAAGTTCACTAACAAATTGTAAATATTCTTTTCCAGTCAAATTTAAAAACATATCCTTTGTATCTGGAACAAAAGCATAGTGATATTTTGCTGTAAAATCGGTAGAAGGAATATCATCTATTTTTACACTTCCTTTATCCAATGTGCTAGGTTGGATAATCGAATTTAAAAAAGTCGATTTTCCAATACCATTTACCCCTACTAAAGCATATATACAGGAATTAGTTAAAGTAATGCTCTCATTTTCAAAAATTTTATTTATACCATAAGACTTACTTAAATTATTTATTTCTATCATCTGAAAGACCTCTTTTCATATACATAACCACACCTATCAATAATAAAATCAAGATATTCATCATTGATAATCCAATAGAAAATTTAACAAAGGAAAATTTTTTCCAAAAATACATTTCTAAAATTGTTAAAGCCACAATCATGACTAAAACAAATAATTTGTTTAAATGTATCTATATCCCCAGTCTGCTTAATCAGCATTATCTCCTCTATCTTACCGGTATGGATATCCTGAAATCCCGCGACCTGCTCCCCTGTGCATATGCTTGTCTTCAATACTGGTTTCTTGTTCATTTTATCATAGGATTGTGTGTGTTTCTTTTTAAATATGCTCATCATTTATAACTCCAAAGTCTGCCTGCTTGTATATATGGTGGTCACTCTGATGTTAAAAGTGACCACTTGTGACCACCTAGTGAACACTTAATCATAAAAGTGACCACATACTAGTCACTCTGATGTTAAAAGTAATTACTAATTTTTCTATTTTTTTGTTTTATAAAGAGTATTATTTCTTTCTCCTACTTTTTCTATCAAACCTGCTTTCATCATTTTATCTATTAGCTTTCTTGCTCCAGTTCTGGATTTATAATCATTATATAAATTTTGCAACAACCTCAAGCTCTTTTCTCTTAGGTCTTTCAGGTGGCTCCTGTCCCCTGTAGCCGACAGCAATAACAGACACAACATTTTCACTGTCTGGAATATTAAGCAATTCTCTTAACGCCTCACCATCTCTAATGCCCATTACCAGAGTATCAAGCCCCAGTTCAGCAGCTTTAAGAAGCAGATTATCATTCTGCAGACCAAGGTCATAATAGCCCCAGCCGTCACCAGCCTCATTAACCGGACTGCCTGTATTCTTATCAAAGCCGACCATTCCCTTTACAAATGTTGTAACTATATATGCGCCTGCTCCTTCCGAATTAGCCTGATTAAATTCCGGAAGACATTTTTCTCTAAGTTCTTTCACCGCATTTTCAGATAATACACAGTAATATCTTGATGTCTGCAGATTCTTCCATGAAGGTGCATATGACGCAGCCTTAATAAGTTCCTCAAGCTGTTCCTTAGTAACCTTACGCTCAGGATTATAATTTCTTATGCTTCTTCTTTTCTCCATTACTGCCTGTAATTCCATATGTATACCTCTTTTCTATGATTATAGTTACTAATGTTTCCGCTCAATCTACACATCATTATCTGCTTATCATAAAATGCCTACTCTAAGTAAGTTCATATTCCTTTAACTGCTTTCTGTATGTTCTATACTCCGGACAGTATTTTTCAACCTCCTCCCAGAATTCTGCCGAATGATTCATATATCTTCTGTGCGAAAGTTCATGCACAATAACATAATCCATCAGCTCCTGGGGCATATAATACAACTGGTAGTTGAAATTCACATTGCCTTTAGAACTACAGCTCCCCACCTTGTTTTCTGGTTACGGATTGTAATTCTGCCAATGCTCACATTCATTATATCACAGTAAAACTGTACTCTCTTTTCAAATGTATCCTTTATATTATCAAGTTCCTGATTCGACAGACATTCAATACCCGGTGCACCTGTACCGCGTCTGTTATCTGATTTCTGTCTGACATAATCCAGTTTCTGCCTGATCCAGTCCTCATGTTCATCTATAAATCTGTTAATCTCTGTTGAAGACATTCGCAATGGAGTTCTTACTATCACTTTTCCATCTGCATGAACCTCTATTCCTATTGTTCTTCTTCTGGATTTTATTACCTGTATGTTCATGATTCTACCTTGTAAATGCTTTATCTTCCCACAACCTTCTTAAGATATTCATTTTTCAGCTTATTCTGCTCTTCAAGCCTCTTATTTTCATCTTTTAAATGCTGTATATATTCCCGTGTCAGTTTAACGCCTCCGCGAACTGCTATGTCTTCATGCTTTTCCATCTCATCAAGCCACTGGAATAATGACTTTTCCCTGATTTCGTTATATGTGTTATCTTCTCTGTTAAACATTTTCCGCCTGCCTTCTTTCCACATATTTTTAAACAGTTTCTATAATACCACACACGCGGCTTCCAATGGCATATATTCTTAAAATTTCATATTTAGCAATTGCTGATTAAATAAAAATCCCGCGACAGTCATACAACCGTCACGGGATTAAAATCATTTATTCATATGTGTGTTTCTTATGCTTACCAAAAGCTGCCTGTTCCTCGACACTGTGGTCTGCAACATTCATCTTCTGATGTACTTTCTTTTTCTTTAATGGATGCTTTGGATTCTTATCCATAACAATCGCTCCCTTTCTAATTCAATAATAAATGATTAGTCATTAGCCTTCAATAGCAATGTACTTCTTATTCTCAACTGCTTTAGCTTCTTTCTTAGGTACTGAAAGTCTTAAGATACCATCTTCATACTTAGCCTTGATATCTTCCTGTGTGACACCTTCACCTACATAGAAGCTACGGCTCATAGCACCAGCATATCTTTCCTTACGGATGTATTTACCTTTCTTATCCTTTTCATCCTTATCAAGTCCCTTAGCAGCACTTATTGTAAGGTAACCGTTATCAAGCTGTGCATTAATTTCATCCTTCTTAAATCCTGGAAGATCAATATCAACTTCATAACCTGTATCAGTTTCCTTAACATCAGTCTTCATTACATTATTTGCATGCTTACCATATAAAGCCTTGTCAACTTCAGGAAATCCGAAGTCCATCCAATCATCATTAAATAAATTCTCTCCAAAAATACTAGGCATCAACATAAGTCATTCCTCCTTTAACATATATCATTATCTTGTTACCTTGTTTCTTTGGAACCGGGATGTTTCAGTAACCTCTTGAGGTACTTTCCTTTACTTTCGTACCTCTTTTGGTTCCCTTCCTTTGTTCTTAGCTATGTTATATACCTTTTTATTAGCACTGTCAAGAGGTGAGTGCTAATTTTTTTATTTTCCAATTATAAAATCCCGCAACCCCAGTATTTACATGGGATTGCGGAATTATAAAATATTTATAAACTATATTTTTTCAGTCGTTTCAAAAGAAAATTATATAATTCTTTATTAAGTTCTCCGTTCTTTTCCTCATCTTCCATATATTCAGGAAGCGGCATATTTGTATCACATTCTCCACATATATCAATACCTAAAACCTTCTGGTTTCTTATAATTATCCCAAGCATATGCTCTAATGTCCCAAGCTTCATATGTCCCTGACTCCAATTGGTTTCACTTATGCTTTCATCAAGAACATCCTTATCAATAGATATGTATACAGGAACTGATAAATCAATCTGGTTTGTTTTAGATTCCATTGCTTCGGCTCTTATCTCCTGTGCTGAATATGTTATAAGTTTATTACTTCTTAACCCAATCGCATTAATATCTTTCTTCTCTGGTCCCACCAGAATAAGCTGGCAAATATACGGATTGTCTTTAATCACCTTTCCTGCCCAGTCTCCGCAGCTTGTTAATCCTTCAATCATAGGTTTTTGCATATCGGTATGGTGATCAAATACAACTAAAGAAAACGGTTCCTTAATTCTGTCAGTCATTATCTTAGTAACATAATGGTAGTTACCCGAATCAATAAAATGTATTCCATGAATTCCAACAGAATCAACTCTTTCACCTATCTGTTTTTCAGCTTCGTCTGATACATACATATCACATCCTGTAATATCAGTGCAGTCTATCCATGTAAGTGATGTTTTTTCCTTAGCAAATTCATCATCATATACACCTGTGAAATCAAGAATAAAATTGTTGTTTTTCTCTCTTTGCATTATACAATCACCTCAATGGATGTTACTTTTTCTCAAATTCCTCGCTTATCTTCTCCACAAGATTATTCTTTGCAAGTCCATAAGCAATCTTAACTGTATTATACACTGTTTTGTCCGTTGCTGCTCCATGTCCTTTGACAACCGGTTTCTTAACACCAAGAAGAATTGCTCCGCCTTCATTGTTGTAATCAAACTTTGGCTCAAGTCTGCCAATAAGTGCCTCAAGCTGTGCCTTTTGGGTATCAGATGCATCTGCTGCTGCCCTTCTTATGTCGTCAAACACAACCTTTGCTGTTCCCTCGATTGATTTAAGAAGCACATTTCCTGCAAATCCATCACATACAACAACATCTGCGTTGCCGTCTAACACTTCTTTGCCTTCAATATTACCTGTGAAATTAAAACCACATTTTTCTAAAAGCTCATGAGCTTCCTTAATAACATCACTTCCCTTTCCAGCTTCAATGCCATTAGAAAGTGTTGCAACTGTCGGATTCTCAATTCCGAGTGTCTTCATGTAAGCTACACCGAGTCTTGCAAAATCGACAAAACGGTCTGCCTTGCAGTCAATATTGGCGCCGCAGTCAACTATACAGAATGGCTTGTCGTTACGGCCATTAAGAACTACTGAAAGTGCCGGTCTTGTCGCATTTAACTTGCCAAGTATAAGGATAGAACTTATAAGCACAACTCCTGTTGCACCACATGTCACGAATCCACCGATATCCTCATTCATACGGCACATTTTAAGTCCCTTGATTAAGGACGAATCAGTCTTATCGTGGTAAGCGTCAACCGGGTCATCATAATTAGTTATCTCCTGTGTGCAGTCCACTATCTCAAGCTGCGATTCATCATAAGTTACATTGGCAAGAAAATCCTCCAGCTCGGTCTTCCTTCCCATCAGATATACATACAAATCTTTATTCTCACTGATTGCCCTGATTGCACCCAAAACAAGCTCTGTCTGCGGCTTGTCAGCACCAAGCAAATCTACAACTATCTTTATCAAATCTCATCCTCCTTGTTTTACGAAGTAAAATCCGAGTCCATTGACGAGGAGAGGATTTAGCCCTCCTTCTGCTCCCTCCAGAAATTATCAAGCAGATTCTTATACACTGCCTCTGAAAATGGAGCTTTTGACAGCTTCTGCTTTGTCTCCTCTGACAAATGCTTTGTCGCAGCAAACTCTTTTCCAGCCGCCTCATACTTTGACAAATATCTGTCAAGTCTTGAACTTGCACCCAGTTCAATTAATGTCTTTAACTGTGGACATAGAATTGCTGTAAATCCATTTTTACCACATATGCACTCATATTCCTTAAGAAGCGAATCATAGACTGACCCTGACTCCGAATAAGCACATCCCGATATAAGAACCAATTTCTGTCCCGTCTTTGGATTTCTTATGCCGTGAAATGACTCGCCATTTTCAGGCGGCTTCTGTCCCCTGTAAGTACACATCATGCTTAAAAGTCTGTCTGTAAAAAGCTTCATCTGCCCCGGCATGCCAAAGAAATACAACGGATAACTTTCAATTATAATGTCTGCTTCTTCTATTTTTTTCTTAACTGCCGGCATATCATCATTTTTGATAACACACTCGCCCTCAGTCCTTGCCCAGCATGAAAGACAGCCCATGCATGGAGTAACATTTAAGTCGGAGATATTAATTATCTCCGACTCGTATTCACCACCTTCGCACATTCCCTTTACAAATGCGTTGGTTACCGCCATTGTAGTGCTGGCACTCTTATGTGGACTTCCATTTAAAACTAATATCTTAGCCACGTCCAAATAATCCTCTTCTCTTTCTTGCAGGAGCCTGTGATACACCAAGTAACTGTGCTGCTCCAGGAACCGCTCCTACTGCCTCACTGTATTCGCTGTAACGGCCTATTTTTCTGTATTTCTCATATCTGTCATCAAGAAGCTTATCAACCGGCTTCTTCTCTAACTGCTTTATTTCTTTTGAAAGGTCGTCAGCAAGCTTTTTCATAAAATGTGATGTTTCTTTCTCTTCTGAAAAATCTTCCGGTTCTTCAACAACCTTTTCTACGATACCCATTTTATTAAGGTCAGCGGCTGTAAGCTTGAGATGTTCTGCTGCCTCTGGCGCTCTCTTAGGATCTTTGAATAGAATACTTGCACATGACTCAGGTGTGATTACTGAATAATATGCATTTTCAAGCATCCATACTTCATCCGCAACAGCAAGTGCAAGTGCGCCGCCGCTCCCGCCTTCACCAATCATTACTGATATAATAGGTGTCTTAACATCTGTAAGCTCATACAGGTTGTTGGCAATTGCCTGTCCCTGTCCTCTTTCTTCTGCGCCCTTACCGCAGTTAGCACCCTGTGTATCAACAAAACAGATAACAGGTCTGTGGAACTTTTCAGCCTGCTTTATAAGTCTTAATGCTTTTCTGTATCCTTCTGGAAGAACGCAGCCAAAATTCCTTAAAAGTCTTTCGTTTAAATCTCTTCCTTTTTCAATTCCGATTACAGTTACAGGCTTTCCGTTAAGTCGTCCGATACCTCCAACAATGGCATGGTCGTCTGCAAAGCATCTGTCACCGTGAAGTTCTACAAAATCAGTTATTGTAGCATTTATATAATCCGATGCAGTTGCTCTGCCGCTCTTTCTTGTACGGCATATTCTGTCATAAACACTTAAATTCTCGTTTGTCATGATTAATCTTTCTCCTTATATTGCAATGCAATACTGTTATGCACTTACTGTTTCTGCATGTATTGCAAGAATGTTAGCAAGATATGCCCTCTGTTCCTGTCTTGGCACGATATCATCTATAAATCCGTTCTTTAACTGGAACTCTGCGCTCTGGAAATTATCCGGAAGCACTTCACCTGTAACCTGCTCTACTACTCGCTTTCCTGCAAATCCAATCATTGCACCCGGTTCAGATATGATTATATCTCCAAGCATTGCAAAGCTTGCTGTAGCACCTCCCATTGTAGGGTCTGTTGTGCATACAACATATAAAAGTCCTGCGTCACTGTGTCTCTTCGCTGCTGCTGAAACCTTTGCCATCTGCATAAGTGACAGTGCACCCTCCTGCATTCTCGCACCACCTGAAACTGTATATCCGATAACCGGAAGTCTGTTCTTTGTAGCATATTCAAAAAGTGCTGTAATTCTGTCTCCGACAACTGTTCCCATAGAACCCATCATAAAGTTAGGCTCCATAATGAATATACATGTATCCTGTCCGCCGATAGTTCCTCTGCCGCATACAACGCCCTCTGTCTCACCGCTCTTTTCTCTGGCAGACTCATACTTTTCCTTGTATGATGGAAAATCAATAGGATCTGTAAATTCCTGATCATTAAACATTACATCAAACTTTTCTGTAAGCATCTGAAGTCTGTTCTTTGCCGGCATACGGTTTAGCTTCGCGCATAACGGGCATATGTAGTAATTCTTCTCCAAATCCTCTTTATTGATTTCTTCTTTACATTTGTTACATTTGACTATCATTATTATTCTCCTGCCTTGATGTTCTCAATTGCCTCATTCAACGCATCAACTGTTGTAACTGTGTACATCTTTGCTTCTGGAAGTGTCTTCTTAACAAATCCTGTAAGTGTCTTTCCTGCTCCTACCTCGATAAATGTGTCTATTCCGTCAGCCCACATATTCTTTAATGTGTCCTCAAACCTTACACTTGAAGAAGCCTGAAGTGCTATTGTTTCTATAATCTGTGCTGTATCCTGTGGATAAGGCTTTCCTGTTCTGTTGGCATATATCTCTGTCTGTGGGGCATTAATTGTCATTGCCTTGAGTGCCTTCTCAAGCTCTTCACTTGCATCCCTCATATAAGGAGTATGGAATGCACCGCTTACTGCAAGTTTAACTGCCCTGCCGCCTTTTTCCTTGATTGCAGCGCAGAATGCGTCTATCTCGTCAGCACTTCCTGCACATGAAATCTGTCCCGGACAATTGTAATTAACCGGCCAGATTTCCTTGAATTCCTTACAAGTCTCTTCAACAACTTCTGGAGCAAGCTTAAGTGCTGCTGCCATTCCGCCTGCATACTTTGTAGAAAGCTCACCCATCTTGGTTCCTCTGATAACTACCAGTTTAAATGCGTCCTCTGTCGATAAAACTCCTGCGTATGCAAGTGCAGGAATCTCTCCAAGTGAAAATCCTGCTACAGCGTCAGCCTTAATTCCGGCATCCTTAAGCGCATTGGCAAATGCAAGGTCTGTAAGGAAAAGTGCCGGCTGTGTATTCTCTGTCTTGGTAAGCTCCTCGCCTTCTCCTTCAAAGCACACCTTAACTGTTCCCGGGCGGAGCGACTCCCCCAAATCATATAATTTCTTTGCATCAGAATCTGAATCGTATAGGTCTTTGCCCATTCCTACATACTGTGCACCCTGACCTGAAAATAATACTGCTATTTTTCCCATTACTTTATTCCTCCGTTCCATATATATCCTTACGGTCTACTGTTGTAAATGTCATGCTTCCCTTTGCGTACACATTGCCATCTACCTTAACTACTGCGTCAAATGATGCGAGAACCTTGTTGATTCTTGTAGCTGTAACTGTAATATCAAGTGTATCTCCTGGAATTACAGGCTTTACAAACTTGAATCCGTCTACTTTAAGAAGCACATATAACTTGCCCTCTTCCCTGCTCTTTCCACCATCATCGATTACAAGTGAACAGAGCTGGGCGCAGCTTTCAATTATAAGTACGCCCGGCATTATAGGAGCGTCAGGAAAATGTCCCATAAAATATGGTTCATTAATTGATACATTTTTAATACCTCTGGCACTTACATTAGGCTCAAGCTCTAACACCTTCTCAATCATCTGGAAAGGTGGGCGCTGTCCGATTCTTTTATTAATCTCAAATATGTTCATCATAATGATAATCCTCCATCAAGCACGATAACCTGACCTGTTACATATGAAAATGCGTCTGAGCAAAGTGATGATACAACATTTGCAACATCTTCTGCCTTTCCTAACTTATGCATTGGGATTGCGTCTAAATACTCTTTCTTCTTCTCTTCTGGAATTGCATCCAGCATCTCTGTCTCTATAAATCCCGGTGCTACTGCATTTACACGGATTCCGTAACCTGCAAGCTCCTTAGCCATTGTCTGTGTCATTGAATTAACAGCACCCTTTGTTGCACTGTATACAGACTGTCCCGGAAGTGCGAATTTCGAGCTGACTGATGACATGTTGATGATGACACCGCTCTTCTTTCTGAACATTTTAAGTACTGCCTGCTGTGCGCAGTAGAAGTAACCCTTAACATTCAAGTCCATGCATGTATCAAGTGTATCCTTGTTGAGCATGAGAAGATACTCATCTCTTACAATTCCTGCGTTGTTTACGAGTACATCTATTCCGCCAAGCTCCTTGCTTACATCTTTAACCATCTGCTTAACCTGATTAAGGTCTGAAACATCTGCTTTATATGTTATGGCTGTTCCGCCTGCTGCCACGATTTCATCAAGAACCTTCTGTGCCTGTTCCTCTGAATGGCTGTAATTGATGACTACGGCATATCCGTCTTTTGCCAGACGTATAGCACAAGCCTTTCCAATACCACGGGAAGCTCCTGTAACTAATGCTACTTTCATATCTGTGTGTCCTTTCTTTAAGAAAATGTCAGTTCTTTGTCATGAGCATCTGCCCCTGCTTCATTACTTGCTGAGTACGATTGCTGTGTATGAACCCCCTGCACCATATGCAGCCACAAGTACATTGTTTAACTTAGAAGCTTCAACATTAGTCTTAGAAACGCTTCCGTCTGCTGCAATGCTGTATGCTTCCTGTGAAGGTATCTTTCCTGCAAACATAAGTGCTGCATGTGCTGCTGCTGTTGTAGCTGCTGCTGCTCTTGACTCACCAAGAACTTCCTTTAATTCCACAACCGGTTTTTCTGCCAGTTTGTCACCAAATACTGCTGTCAATCCCTTGATTTCTACATCATCGACAGCCTTCATTCCGTTTGCGAAACCAAATACTGCATCTATATCATCAATTGTCATTCCTGCGTCTGCTAATGCGTTATTAACTGCATTTGTAAGGCCTGCCTCTGAACCTGTAAGTGTTCCGAACTTAACATTTGAATGAGCCATTCCGTATCCTGCTGCATGGCAGTAGATTCTTGCACCACGCTCCCTGGCTGCCTTCTCATCCTCAATAAGAACTGAAGCACTGCCATCGCTTAATACGAATCCATCATTTCCTGCAAATGGGGTAACGACACTTTCAGATGTAACACCTAACTTACCGAAAAGCTCTGTCATTATGTCGCTGTTCTCATCAGAACCTGTGGCTAACATAGCATTTTCCTGACCTGAACGGAGTACGCTCATTGCATATGCCATGCTTGCAAGACCAGACTGTGCACCGTTAGTAACTGTTACATTGTAGCCCTTGATTCGTGAGCAGATTGAAAGATATCCTCCTGCTGCATTGTATACAGTGTTAGGAAATTTGAATGCACTTCCTGAAGCATTGCCCTTCTCTGTAATCATGCTCTGGAAATCACAGCATGTTCCAAGTGCACCCTCTGACGTTCCCACAATTATTCCAATATCTGTTGCATTATCGTCTGTTACTGCATAATCAGCATCCTTAAGTGCTTCCATACCTGATACTGCCTGAAGCTGACTGAAATTATCAAGCTTTCTATAGAATGACATCTTAAGTCCAAGTGCATCATAATCTTCCTTGCCGACTGAACTTCTTAAATTAGCTTCTGTCAGAGCTTCGTTTTTTACTGCATTTGCAACATATGTATCTACACCGTTGCCGCTTGGTGTAACCACACCAATACCTGTGATAACAAGGGGCTTCTTCTCTTCCTTAACTGTCACATTGCCAGCCTCTTTGCTAAAGATAATACTTGCGTTATTACCGCCGAATGCAAATGAGTTGTTCATTACGCTTGTAAGCTCTTTTTCATGTGCCTTATTAGGGCAGAAATCTATCTTTCCGGCCTTTTCGGCAAGCTTATCCATATCCTCGTCCTTAAATCCGAGTGTTGGAACTACTGTATTAGTTGTAAGTGCCTTGATTGAAAATACTGCTTCAATTGCTCCTGCTGCACCGAGGCAGTGTCCTGTCATAGCCTTTGTTGAGCTTACTGAAAGGTTATCGTTCTCGCCGTCAAATATTGTATGTAATGATAAGAATTCTGCATCATCGTTCTTAGCTGTTCCTGTTCCATGTGCATTAACATATCCGATGTCCGATTTCTTCAATCCTGAATTCTTGATTGCTCTGTTGATAGCTTCCATCTGACCTTCTCCATCCGGTCTTGGAGCTGTGATATGATGTGCGTCACTGCTGACACCAGCACCTAATACTTCACAATACATTTTTGCATTTCTTGCCTTAGCATGCTCGTAGCTTTCTACTACTACGACACCTGAACCTTCACCAAGTGTAATTCCTGTACATCTGTTGAATGGTGAGCAGCCATCTGCGTCAAGTGCATGAAGTGATAAGAATCCGGCATATGGTACTGCTGCAAATGTGTCTGAACCACCTGCAAGTACTACATCTGCCTTACCTGCTCTGATAAGCTCGCATGCGTATGCGATACTGATTGTTCCGGCTGCGCATGCATTTGCAATATTAGTAACAACGCCGCCTGCATGGCACTGACCTGCAACCTGAGGTGCTATTGATGAGATTGGCATCTTAGTTACATCACTTGCTTTCTTGCCATGCTCATAATAATCAGATATGCTGACTGCACCACCGACACAGCTTCCAATTATAACCGAAGCCTTAGGATCTCCTGCAAAATCATCAAGTCCTGCGTCCTTCATTGCCTCGCCAGCTGCCTTGATACAAAGCTGTGCTGAACGGTCTGCATCTTCGCTTCCCTCAAAATCTCCAAGTGTGTCGCACTTAACTTCTGCTGCAAGGTCTGCGTAACAGTCTGTTGTATCAAGTGTTGTTGTTTTATGTATTCCTGAAACCGAATTAATGGCATTATTCCATGCTTCATCTACTGAATTACCGATAGCACATATCATTCCAAGACCTGTAATGACTGCGCGGTTATTATTCTCTGTCATAATTGCTCCTTATTACTATTATTATTCTATTTTGTTTGTTAATAACCTGGAGTCATTTATGACTTATAATCAAATTATTCCGAACCGTGTGGATGTTAATGCCACCATATACTAAAGTGCGGTGTGGGAAATCTCGTTCAAGCGTAGCGCGTTTGATTTCCCACACCGTAATAAACTTTGTATATGGTGGCATTTACTTCCACTAGGTGCAGGAATCCTGCGATTATAAGTCATAAATGGCTCCAGGTTATATACTGTGAAATCAGAATATATTATGCATTTTCTTCGATATACTTAGCGATTGTCTCAATGCTGTAGAAGTGTTCTTTGCCAACACCTGTCATCTGAACACCGAATTCATCATCAACATAAGCAATGATTTCAAGCGAATCGATTGAATCAAGTCCGATTTCACCATCCCCGAAAAGCTGTGTATCAAACTCTAAAACATCTGCATCAATTCCTAAATTCTCACATAAAAAGTCTTTTAACTTTGGCATAATTTCGTTAGTGCTCATTATAATATTCCATCCTTTTTCTTTAATCATATTGTGCGTCCACTAAGAAAAGCACCCACACATTATATATTTTTTTGTGAAAATTTGGCATAACAAAACCCGTGTAGTGTTCGAAAACGCTACACGGGTTCTATAATTGTACTAATTTCGGACATTTTCGTTAAAGTGTCCAAATATTGTCACAAAAATACCCAGACATTATTCCCACATTCCAAAATATCATCAACACACTGCACCACAATTCCACAACATTATCAGAACTTCCTAAGATACTCCACCATCATATCAATAACCGCACCGCTCTCTGGCATAAAAGGCTCAAACACACTGAACGCATGTGTAAGCTTTTTATTCTTAGGAAAAACTACAAGTTCATGCTCTCTTTCTGCTCTTGTCAGTGCCTTCTCAAAATCTGTTGTATATCTTCGTAAGAAATCATTATGGCTTGTCACGAGCCAGACTGGTGCAAGTGAATTCAGCAGTTCCCTGTTTTCAGGATTAACATACTTTGCAAATGAAGTTTTCTTGTAATCCCTGCCATACAGATACTTTGGAAGAAAAAGTCCAATCTTATCAAATCTTGATGTATAGAACATTCCACTTATAAGCCCAAGCGCATTAATGCGAAGTCCTGATGGTGTGACATTTGCTGCCCTCGCTATATTAGTGCTGTTCTGGATGGCATTGGCATATGTGATAAGGCATGCGCCGCCGCTGTCACCTGCCATATATACATGTGACGAATCGCCGCCATCTGCTGCCAGCCTCTCCTTTATATAATCCATTGCCATGGAAACGTCTGCAAGCTGGTCATATATAAGGCAGTCTGGTATCAGCCTGTACTCTATGCTGTATACAAGAAATCCCTTCTTGCAAAGCAGAGCACAGAAATATCTGTTAAACTCCTTATTACCAATAATAAGACCTCCACCATGAACATTAATAATTACAGGAAGAATCTTTTCCTGTGAATCTTCCGGTCTGTATATGTCAAGCATATGTGCTTTAATTCCATCATCAGCATATGCAATGTCAGTACTGCATCTTACTCCTTCCGGAAATGTTAATCCTGCATCTCTTCCTGCACATGAATCTTCAAAATCTTTTCTCTGCCTGTAAAACTGTTTTGTTAAAATATTCCCCATTGATGTACTCCCGACAATTACTTCTTCATATTAGATATAATAAGGTCAAGCTGTCCCTCAAATAATTTCTCGATTCTTTCAACGGTATCCTTGATTTCATCAACAGTCTTGGTTTTTTCTTCTTTAATAATCCATCTTATAAGCAATCCAAATATAGCTTCTTCATAGAAACTGCATATAATCTCAACATCCTTAATAGAAAGTATGTATCCTTCAGACATTTTTCTAATCTGCAAAAGTGCCAGATAATGAATTCGTGTCTTTACATATTTTTCCAGCCACTCTCTTCCTCTTGCATCAAAAAGATTAGCCCATACTTTCCTATGGATTATACTATATTCAATAAATCTCATAAGAACCTTGTCCATTTCACCATTGTACTCTTCATTGAATTCATCAATCTTTGCCTGGACAACACCATCCAATACATCATATATATCAGAAAAATGATAGTAAAATGTGCTCCTCGTAATACCACATTCATCGGCTATATCTTTAACTGTGATTTTCTTCAGTGATTTTTTTTCAGCAAGTTCAAGTGTACACTTCATTATTGCTTTTCTTGTCAACTGCGACATGTAAATCTCCCCGTTCACTTATATTTGCCTGCATATTGTAGCATATTTAATGTTGAAAGTCACTTTTTACTTAATTATATTACTTATTATAAACATTTTAATTAATGAATATTTTATGACACATTTTCAACAAGGCTGTTGTATCTGATTCTCTTAGTAAGCATAAGATATCTTTTAGGTGTCATTCCGCAATATGTCTTAAAATCTCTTATAAACTGCGGTTGGTCATAATACCCAAGATTAACAGCTGCTTCCGTCATATTATCCACATTGCCATAATTAAGGAATTCCAGACTTCTCTGAAACTGTATTATCTTGCAAAATACCTTAGGGGAAAAACCCATCTGCTCAATAAAAATCTTATTAATATATCTTTCTGTATATCCAACTGTGTCAGCCATTTCTGAAATTCTCATCAAGCCCCCTGAATTATATGCCAGCTCTTTAACTGCCATAAGTATCTCCATCTTACCAAACGGCTTTTCCTGTCTCATCTCCAGTTTAGTATATTCTTCAAGAAAATAATTAATTCTGTCTTTGAATATCTTCTTTTTTTCCATCCCACTTACAAATGTTCCATTATTATCAAGAAGTATATCTTCCAGATAGAATCTGCAGTCAACAAGATCCCGCAATGTCACATTGAGTCCAACCGGCATTCTTCCAGGCATGAATCTTACTCCAAAATACTCTTTCTTTCCCTGCCACTCTACATCTAATGCTTTAATAGGACTACCAATTGCATAAGCATTCATTCCATTTTCTCCATATTCGAAAAGCATATCCACACAACTGTCAGGAACTGTAGTTATTTCCTTTGTTTTTTCAAGTCTGAATGTGTAGAAATGTGATATTCCCTGATTCAGATATATTTCCTGCTTAAAATCCTGCGTCTCCAATACAAGAAAAGGCTGGGTTGGTCTTAATTTGTCTGTTTTATACTCCATAGTGCCTCCTCTTTTCCCCTACATTTAAGCCAACGACAAGTTTGGACTTTTAGCAGATATATAACTCCACTAAAAGTCCAAGCCATATTATTTATATTTTAGCCATAAATCTATCATATCGCAATGCATTTATATCTATAGATGTTTTTCCATCTACTATTAAATCTGCCAGTTCATGACCAATTGCGGGTGCTATTCCAAAACCGTGGCCACAAAATCCTGTTGCAAGAACAAGCCCCGGAACCTCTGATACATTTCCTAATACAGGAACACCATCTTTCATCTGGTCAGCCCAGCCTGCCCACGTCCTTACTATCTTGGCATCCGCAAGATCTGGAAAATATTTCATAATACCTCTGCATATACAAGGAGCGGTAATACTGCTGCATATCGGGGTTCCATTATCCTTATTAACTGCCTCATAACCTGATGAACCACCAAATACGAATGAGCCATGCTTTGTCTGATGTCCATAAAAATCAGCTTCTGCTGTTCCTAACATCTGGTCAAACATATGTGGTTCAGCTTCTGTTACAAGCGCCTCTATAAGTACTCTGCTCATTGGCACATCTATTCCTACTGTACCAAGAATTTCTTTACTTTCATATCCGGCTGCTACAACGACTGTATCTGCTTCATATATATTATTAGGTGTGATAACCTGTCTTAATCTGCCTTTTATCTTCTTTAATTCTATTACCTTTTCGCCCGTAATAAATCTTACTCCAAGCTTTCTTGCTGTCTTATAGAAGCCTAATGTTGTTGTAAGCGGATTGGCATGACCATCTGTTGGGCACCAGCTTGCACATGTTACCTCATCTGACAGATAAGGATTAATACGGCGTACTTCATCTCCATCTATCATTCTTACATCAAGTCCCACCTTGACAGCCCTTTCGGTAAGCCCTTCAAGGATCTGTTTATGTTTGTCATTCTTTCCAAGTCTTAAATTTCCATCCTGATGATATTCACAGTCAACTTCAAATTCCTCTGATAGTGATGGCCACAGGTTCTTTATTCCGTACATGACAAGAGGAAGTTCTCTCGGGTCTCGTCCTGACTGGCGGACACCTCCGCCATTTCTTGACGAGCCACCATTTCCAATATGGTCGCCGCCTTCAAGAACAATTACATCAGTGCCTTTCTTTGCCAGATAATAGGCTATAGCATTACCTATAATTCCGCCACCTATAATAATTACATCTGCTGTATTTGCCATAATTACACCTCCTTGTTGTCCTCTGCTTCATTACCAAGAATTCTCATTTCTGTAGGTCTCATTGGTGCTCTGCTTGTTGCCGGTTCAAGTGTTGCAGGTGATACTCCTAATTCCCTTGCAACAATTCCCTTAACAAGCTTTGCACAGGTCTGTCCCTGACATAGTCCCATTCCTGTTCTTAAATATCTTCTTATTTCTGTCATTGTCCACATCCCCTCATGAACAGCTTTTCTTATCTCACCCTTTGTAATCTCTTCACAGCGGCAGATGAGCATATCGTCATCTGGTGCCGGAACGAATTCTCCTATATCCCTTGAACGGTCATTTACTTCATGCATATTCAATCCTCCTTATTTTGCGTAGCAAAATCCAGCCCCTGGTGAGGGGAGGATTACGCCTCTTTCTTGAAAAATCTTGCCTTCATACCATATTCTGAAGGAACTTTTATAGTAAGCAGATTGGTTTTATCAAATGCCGGTGAAGACTTCACACTGATAACCTCTGCCGCACATACCTTCTGTCCATTACGTCCAAGAGCTATTCCTCTGTCACCCGTCTTTGGCAAAGGTAAGAACTCATACGGCATCGTAACGCTTGCAAAGCCTTCTTCATATGTTTCGTCAACAAGGAAAATTGCCTGACCTGAACATGAAGCCACGCACATTCCACAACCAACGCATGTTGCACTTTCATCAACAGCCGGAAGTGAAGTAATCTTTTCTCCTATCTTGATACATTTCTTAGGACATGCATCCTGACATGGATTACAAGGTATATTCTGGGTACATTCCATTACAGGATGAACTCCCGGTCTTCTTGTCACACCCGGAAATCTCTCAATCTCATCATCTGCAACATATCCTTTAGTAAGAAGTGTTGTAGAAATGTCGATTCCTTCCTCTGTTTTTTCTATAAGCCTACCTCTGTTCTTTGGTGCAAACATTCCCTGTCTTAAACCATCAAGTGCTACATCAAGATTCTTTAAATTCTCATCTAATTCTGTTTTATCTATGTATCCCAGATACTCAGCTGCTGCGATTCCTGCCATACGTCCCTCAATCATAGCTGAACTTGCCTCTTCAATTCCTGAAACATCTCCCGCAACGAATACCCCCGGAATAGAAGTTCTTCCATATTCATCACATATAGGAACCTGTCCTCCACGCTTTGGATTATCCTCCATCTTACAGCCTGACATTTTAAGAAGCTGTGACATAGGCGAAAGTCCAACTGCCAGACATATTGTGTCTACATCAAAATGTTTTTCTGTACCTGGTATGAATTTAAAAGATGAATCAACCTCTGCTATTGTTACTCCGGTAACATGGTCATCTCCTTCTGCTTTTACTATCGTATGTGACAGATAAAATGGAACTCCTGTACGTGCTACCTTTGCTGCATGCACTCCATATCCGCCAATTCTTGGTGCAGCATCAACAAGTGCCACAACCTCACAGCCACACTGTATAAGCTGATAACTTACAACAAGTCCTACATTTCCTGAGCCAAGCATAAGAATTCTGCTTCCCGGTTTAACTCCATGAAGATTCATCATTGTCTGTGCTGCTCCTGCACCAATAACCCCCGGCAATGTCCAGCCCGGAAATGTAACCATATTTTCTGCTGCGCCTGTAGCAATTATTATTGAATCTCCTTTAAAATGATGTATCTCATCGCCAATTCTTACTGTAATCTCTTTGTCCTGATACATTCCACAGACTGTTGCATTAAGAACAACCTTAACTCCTGCTTCATCTGCTTCCTTTAATAAATCTTCACCTATCTTAAAACCCCTTATTTTAGCCTTATGCTCCTTAGAACCAAAAAATTTATGTATCTGCTTAAAAAGCTGTCCTCCCGGTTTTTCATTTTCATCAAATACAACTACTTCAAGTCCTCTCTTAGCTGCCTCTATTGCTGCTGATAACCCCGACGGACCTGCACCAACTATAATAAGATCAAATCGCTTCATATCCACACTTCCTTTCATCTACTGCTCTTCAAATGGTTTATCACTCACTCCATACTGTGTCTGGACCTTCATACCCTCCTCTAAAGGAGTAACACAAGTCCTGATATTTGGTTTTCCATTAACAACCATTACACAGTCTGTACATCTTCCTATCGCACAGAATATTCCTCTTGGCTTATGCTCTTTCTTTGTATATCTGTGTATCATAACTCCCTGTGCTTTAAGAGCCGCTGCAATTGGTTCTCCCTCATAGCCTGTCAGTTCTTTTCCATCAAAATAAAATGTTACAAGCCTTCCTTTTTCTTGTTTTCCCAATATTGGATGTTCTTCAATTCTTGCTCCCATAACTACCATCCTTTCTACATCTCTTTCTGGCTGCCCGCAATCTGTCCGATATACAGGAAAAGCGCCCAGCCAGCGGATTCCGCTGTACTGGGCGCCTTTGCCTTAACAATTGTATGCTTTGAATTGTACGACCTCATTTATATTATAAATTGTAAAAATCAGAACTAAACTGTGCCAAAATCTATATACATAAACAAGTGCTGCTGATTGTAATATGTTCGTAAGATTTTTTATTTACCTGACTATCAAAATAAATTTACATAAATTTCATGCATTCTTTTCCATAATGTGCTAGACAAATGTATTAAAAGGTGTTACTTTCTTATAGGACTAAAGGACTATTTATATTCGGATTTATTATTCGGATATAAAGCATTTATGAAAGGAAAATTAATGAACAAGTACGGACATGTAACCGTAACCAAAAGACTTACCCCTAAGCTTAAGAAAAGACATGATTTTGCTTTGAGACTTGGAAGTATTATGCCGGATATTCTTCTGCATACATATATTAAGGGACATACATGGGATTCTTCCTACAATAAAGTTTCAAGAAGGCTGCAGCGTCTTGAAAGACATGGCAGAATGAACTGTTTTTCTTTTTTGTCTTTAGGCTATGCCTTACATTACATAGAAGATTACTTTACATTTCCACATAACTCATGGTATCCAGAACCGATGTCTGAGCATGTGTTATATGAAATTAAGTTCATGAATTATATAAGAGAAAACAAGAACGATATTAACAAACCTCTGATATCTAATAATGGTCGCGGTGTGTCTGCTGACAGAATGTTAGATTATCTCATAACTAACCACAAACAGTATGCTGCTAACGAGCAGGGCTTCGATAATGACTATAGTTTCATTACTTCCGTTGGATATGCATTTGTTACCAACTATGTTAAGCTGTTCATGATTAACAGCGGCAAGGATATCGTTATTGATATGAATGAAGATTATGTAGCACTTAATTCTAATATTTAATGCTTTTCACTTAATCATTAAAATTGTACTTCAAAAAGCACAATCACAACAAAGCCAGTGTCCAACTATCTGAATAGCTGATAAACACTGACTTTGTGACCTTTTTAGTAGAATTGTAAAGTTCTAATACAATCAAAGTATTGCTTGTTTTGTTATAATCCGTGTGTTATATTAGACATGTAAATGGTTTTTGCTCAAATCATTGCAGGGCTTACCCTCTTCCTTGGGTAGGCCTTTTTTATTTCTCGTCATTTTGGGGTGTATTTACACCTCTTACCCTTGTAGATACTACAGCTCCTAAAGGAACCATATTTACAGTCACCTGACCATCAGCTTTTCGTGTAATCAGTGTACCACCTCTCTGTATATAACTCTTATCAATGTCTTTATATCCAAGATAATCTATCGACATTCCATATGTCATCTGGATTCCCTTATATATAAGTGAAAGTGTATTCAGATGGTCATGTCCGCAAAACATCCATTTAATAGCACCATTCTGCACTGCTTTGTTAAAAAATGTTCCTTCAAACTTTGAAATTCCAAAATGCTCATTCTTCTCAGCAATACTGCCATGCTGATATAAAACGCTTTTATCACCAAGCTTCATCTTACGGTATGCTTCCTTAAATTCCGCAGGCGGCATGTGGAAAAATGCCATCGCCTTAATATCCGGATTACATTTTTTCAAGTCATTAAGCCTGTTCATGCACCACTCCACCTGATCATCATGTATCCGGTCAAATCCGCTGTAAAACCAGCCTCCTTCACCATACATATTAGAATCAAGCATAACAAGTGGCAATAAAACATTTTCATCTGAGCCGGTAAGATTAATAAAGAAGTTTCCTACACCTGTAAGCTCTTTCCTACCTTCTGTAAATATGCAGTATTTCCCTTTCTTATAAATCTGTGCAAGCTCTTCTTTATTGCAAGTCGAACCCATCTCGCAATCGTGATTACCAAATACAAGTGTATACGGAATTGCAAAACTGTCCATGAATTTCATCAGCTTGTACGCCTGCTTTCTGTTATTAAGCGTCCCCGCCTTTGGCAGAAATGGAAATATAGAATCCCCAGTTAGCACTATCATATCAGGCTTTGCCTTATGAATAATCTTTGTTACTGCATTTAGCGCCAGCTTATCCTTCTTTCTTGATATAAAACCAAATCCCAGATGAAGGTCTGTAAGCTGCAATATCTTAAAATCTTTATGTTTATCTATTATATATGTAAATGTTTCATTGTCTGTCTGCTTTAAATTGTCTGATTTATACATACTGTCACACCTTTCTTTCCGGCACTAAAGTTAATACCTGTTATATATTTAGCTGAGTGGTATTAATGCTCCTATAGCCGAAACTATTGTCGATACTACCATAAGAATCTGAAATGGCAGCGTTCCTATCACTCCGCATATAGGACTTGCTCCTGCTTTCTTTCTTGATTTACCATATGTCAGAACAAGCATTATGCTCACCAGTACAACTACACCGCTCATGATTCTTGTAAGTATTATAAAGCTGCTCACTCCGAATATTGCAAATAATATACATGGAACTGTCGCTATAAGCCAGCTTACACGGTTGCCGATTCCAACCTGCTCATGCACGACATCTCTTAAAGCAAGTGTGTTACTCCAGAATGTTGTAAGCAGTGCAAAAAGCGAAAAGATACCTGCAAGAATAACTGCCCATTTTCCGATGCTTTCTCCAAGCTGCATATAAGCAAGTTCCTTATCTATTGTTCCCTTAGTTCCAAGAAGAACAGTCAGTGTCACAACCAGTACAAATGCAGACGATAATCCAAACCCTATGAATATTGATTTCCTTATCTTTCCCGGATTGCCGTCAAGCCCTTTAACGACCTGAATAACCGCCTGATTAGCAGATGTCGCAAATACAACCATACTATACAGTGCAAGCAGATTATTCCAATGGAAAGGTGCTGTATAGAATCCATTAACTGGATGTGTAAATGTTCCTACCGTCATAACTGCAACTATTCCCATAAGAAGTATTACAGCGTATTTCTGTGCAATTCCTACCGCCTTCATTCCCATAAATACAACAATTCCGGCAATCACATAATATATTATCTGCGCTGCCCATAGTGGCAGTCCGAACCAGTTCACAAATATCTGTGCCCCACCGTTAATATTGCCGCTCACTCCTATCATAATCGCAAGCCCATACACCACAAAAACAATCCAGCTGAATACCTTCTTCATAACTCCGCGGAACAATTCCCCCTCAAAGCTTTTTACAAGCTGTACACCACCGTTGTTATACGAAAGTTCCGCAATTATAAGATGTAGAATTACATTAATGACATAAGCTGCTCCTACCATCCATATAACATCAATCATACTGTTTTTCGTTGCAAGATACGGAACTGCTATTATTCCCGTTCCTATACTGTTTCCCACAATCATGCTTATTGCCTCAAATGTAGTGAGCTTTGCTTCTGATTTTATTGCCATGTGTGCCTCCTTTTTACTTAGAATATAATGCATCATTTCTAGAAAGAAGATATACACAATATTGATTCATACTTATTCCTTCTTTCTTAGAATGTTCTACAAGAGAACGATGCAGACTTCGAGGTATTCTAAGTTTAAACTGCCCTGAATATTCGTCTAAGCTATCCGGTTCATGTATCTCTATTCCTTCTTCCAAAGCTGCCTCTAACCATGCCTTTTTGGCATCAATAGCATTTGCTACTGCTGACTCAATAGTTTCACCACATGTAAGACATCCCGGAAGTTCTGGATACGAAACTACATATCCGCCTTCTTCTCTATCCTCTATAATTTCCATACGATAATTCATTGCCATATAATCGTTAAGCGTTTTCATTATTCATTGCCTCACTTTCAACAATCTCTTTTACCATCTCTACATATACTTTTTTAATTGGTTCGTGTCTGGGTATTGTAATTGGCTGACAGCCTGGTTTCCTAAATGTATAATGACTGCTTCCACTCCTCGGCGCATTCATTTTATAACCATAGCTTTCCATTACTTTTCTTAATTCATCAAAACGAATATCCTTTGATAAATTAGATATTCTCATTAATAATTTATCCCATTTGGACATTACAAATACCCCCTATCTATATTATATATGGTGTCATATACGGTGTCAATCTATTTCAAAATTATCTTATGTAATTGTATATGTATATTATCATTAT
>OHJI01000302.1_pt1 | contig 24177 bp, 18 predicted proteins | sample 1568571 | NCBI WGS metagenome assembly OHJI01 (sample SAMEA3879583, study PRJEB24766) | human gut metagenome | biome: human-associated habitat; feature: feces | place: USA | collected 1985/1987
AATTGACCCTAAAATAGACCCCAAAAATAATGACCCTAATTAAAATTGGTTACCCAATAATGTAAGCCAATTGTTAATATACCATAAATTATAAACAAACACATTATCATGTATTAAATAAATCATAAATGTAGAGGACCCAATGAAATTGATAATCCGACTACTTGAAATTTGTATTCTTCTAAATATTTCAAATATGGCAATAGCAAGTGCGATTGGAATAATCTGATTATTTAAATAACCAGGTATATATTGGATAAATAGATTTCCACTATTTGGATCATAGGTCAATATGTTGCTTAATGTATTTATATAGAAATTACCAATAATTAAAACATTAATAAATATGATAATAAAAATAATACTCCATAATCTTAACGATTCAAAAGGGTTATATTTTCTTATATACCCACCTAACGAATAAAGAAGGATTCCAGTACATAATATTTCAATTCCATTTACAATACTCGCAATCAATCCTTCGCTCCATGAGAATTGTAAAAACGCAAATATTACAATTAAAAACATTAGATAATTCATTTGATCAAGTTTTGATAAAAATCGATTTAAAAATATTTTAGCTATTACTATAACTGTAAAATAGTAACCAATATACCATGAAATATAGTTAAATGAGTTAAATTGCATTAGGTTTAAAGAAATATCTGTGATGTTGTGGTAAGAGTAAATAGATACTAAGCCTAAAAGTAAAGAAACAAATCCTAGTTGAAACAATAATTTTTTTGAAGTTTTTATTAAATCTATCTTCTCTTTGTGTGCCATGAAATATCCAGAAATAATTAAAAAGAGTGCATTTCCAATTTGTCCAAATGGAGAAATGATGGCAAGTATACATAATTTATAAGAAAAGCAAGGATGACAAAACCAATCATTACCATATTTTGCGATTAAATTTATATCTGTTAATTGAACATTGATACAATGATAAAAAATGTGATAACAAATTATCATTAACATTGCTACAATTCTTAATAATTCCATATTTGAACTTCTCTTATTCATTATTTATATCCTCTTTACTAATTCTGATAATATAAAACTGCATTCTCGTATTCAAACAAGTTTGCAGTTTTATGAATTAATTATCTTTTATTCTAGAATAATCTGGCAAATTCTATCCACATCTTCCAATGATAAGTCTGCATACAAAGGAAGAGTTAAGATTCTATTACTAATATGTCTTGCGACAGGTGTTTCATCAAGATTATATTTTCCATGGAAACAATCAAAACTGTTTGTTAATGGATAAAAATACTTTCTTGCACCAATACCATTTTCTGCTAATTTGTCAAATACTTCATTCCTTGTTGCACCAAATTCTTTTTCATTAAATACAACTGGGAAATAGGCATAGTTTGATTTTACATCCTTTTGAATTGGGCTTAATTGGATTCCATCTACGCCTTCTAGATGGCTGCGGTATCGTTCAACTACTTTTCTACGTTTTTCAATTTCTTCATCGACATGTCTTAAATTGCAGATTCCCATGGCTGCACAGAATTCATTCATTTTTGCATTGGCACCTACTGCATCTACTGTTTCAGGTCCACGAATACCAAAATTCTTTAATCGATATAAATTTAATCCAAAATCCTTTAATTCATTGCCAAAGCATACCGCTCCACCTTCAATAGAGTTGAATACTTTTGTTGCATGAAAACTAAAGCATGAAACATCACCATAAGATCCAATACCTCTACCCTTGTATGTTTCACCAAAAGTATGTGCCGCGTCATAAATTACTTTTAAACCATACTTCTTTGCGATTCTTTCGATTTCTTCAATATTACAAACATTACCATAGACATGTACCGGCATGATTGCACATGTACGATCTGTAATCAAAGATTCAATCTTCGTTACATCCATCGTAAAATCAACTGGATCAATATCACAGAAAACGGGTTCTAGTCCATTACGAACAATCGCATGCGTTGTAGAAGCAAATGTAAATGGAGTCGTAATGACTTCACCTTCTAAATTTAAAGCTTGCAAAGATAGTTCTAGAGCCATATGGCCATTTGTCATTAAATCAATATTTTCAACACCTAAATATTCAATTAATTCTTCCTGCAACTTTTTATGTTTAGGACCCATATTCGTTAACCAATGTGTTTCCCACATATCTTTGATTTCTTCACAATACTCTTCATAAGAAGGCATTGAAGAACACGTTACTAAAATATTACTCATCAATATCACACTTTCTATTTTTGCTTTCTGCTTTCATGTCTTTTAACATAGAAATATAATCATATTTCGGTTTATATCCAAGTTCATATATAGCCGGTGTAATGTCCATAATATATTGTGGTGCATTTGGCATATTAGGATTTAATTTGATTTGTGATTTATGGTTATCATCACCAAACACTTCAACAATGCCTTTGATTTGATCTAATAATGATGTACCAATTCCTGTTCCAACATTATAATATCCTTTTTGACGATCAACAAATAAAGCTTTATACAGCATCTGACAAAAATCTTTGACATATACCATATCCTTTACTCTCGATGCATCGCCCCATACTTCGATATCTTCACCTTTAATGGCTTTATCAATTAATAAGCGATAGCCAATTTTTCTTTTTTCACCATCTACATAATAATCATCAATATCTGACCATAAATAAATAGTTGGAAGACGGAATACAAATGGTTTTAAGCCATACATTTCATAATAGTTTTCCATCATATCAACCGCAAAATTCTTTGTCATTACATAAATAGAATGATCCGTTTTAAAACTAAAATTTCTAGGCATGTCTGCTGTCAAAAGAAGCTTTGATTCCCCATAATCTTTAATATCGCCAAAACTCTGCATATATAACATTCTATCTACTTTATTTTCACGAGCAAATTCTAAAATATTTAAAGTTCCGGTAATATTTACATCGATATATCTTTGAGGATCATATCCTCTCATTCTAGCTGGCATAAGCCCTGCAAAATCAACTATTGCGTAAATATCCGTTGGTAACGTGTTGAAATCTTCTTTTTTCGTAATATCAACAGGATAATATTTAACACCCATTTTATCAAAACAGTCTGTATGTCTTGTGCCACTTGCGATTATTTCATAATCATTACCACTATAGTTTTCTAAAAAATAATCAACAAAATATCTTCCTGTATCTCCTGTTGCCCCAAAAACTAATATCTTCTTCATTTATTTCTCCAATCTCACATGAACAAACTTGTCTTGATTTGATAAAACTTCATCAATTTGTTCCTGTGTATCAAAATTTAAAACCAAAGTACCAATAGCCTCATTAGCTGCTTTAAAAGCACCTACCTTCGTACCTTTTTCAATCCATAGATCTTCTTCAACTACATTATTTCTAATGTCTTCTGATATCCATAAAGAATCGAATACACCTTCTTTATCACTATGTAAAACAATTTCTGCCCAACATCCCTTATAAGGTTTTTGTTCAATTTCATCAATCGGTAATCCCACAGAATATTTAACCATATTTGTGATCATATCCACTCCAGTAGCATAACGAATACATTCAGATAAACGATTTCCACCACCACGAGGACTGACTTCCATAATATAGGCCTTACCATTTGTACTCTCACGAGTCTCAATGTTATATACAGCTGTCTTCATATCTAACAGATGAATCAGTCTTTGAATTTCATTTTTCAATTCTTCTTGATGCTCATCACTCATTGAAGAAGGCCAACTATAAGCTGATGGGGTATATGGATTTTCTGCATTGGCATCAAATCTTTGACAGTTAAAAGTAACTACCTTCAAATCTCCATCAATCGAGAAACTATCCGTATCTGATGAGTATCCTTTTTGTGTAAGATAATCCTCAATAATAAACTCATGAGAATGAGAATAGGATAATGCATATTCAATACTAGATTCTAAATCTTGTGGGTTTTCAACCTTTTTAACACCCTTACTTCCAGCAGAATCCGTTGGCTTAACAATGACGGGCCAATTAAATAAATCTACATCCATTAATGCATCCTTCACATCAGTATATCCTTTTGCGACAGGAACATTAAAACCATTATTTGTTAAAAATTCTCTAAACCTTTTTTTGTTCTGTAAAATACATACAGATTCATATGGACCAACATTAGGCAATCCCATTTCTTCAGCAACATAGGCTGCAGTAATTACACCAGGATCACAAGCAAAAGACATAATACCATCAATTTTTAATTCTTGTGCTGCCTTTAAAGTTGCTTCTTTATCAATAATACTTACATTACAATATTCATCCGAATATTTGTGTGCAATATTATCTGGTAAATAATCACATGTAATTACATAGATTCCAAGCTCATGTGCAGCTTCAATAACTGGCATTGCATATCTTGAACCTCCAAGTATCATTAATTTTTTCACAAAATCATCCCTTTCTATTTTTTAAAATATTGATTAAATATGTGAATGAATCATTTTTAGTAAATATTGATAACACCAAATATATAATACCACCTAGTATAATTTGAATCATCAAAGAAACTAAAACTGATAAATTTAAATAATTAATAAAATACACAAACACACCCATTATTAATGCCATTACAATGTTTGGAAGTATATCTTTAATTTGATCTATATATGAATATTTTAACAAATATCTGTTAGGCCAAGAATTAATAACCTGACTAATTAAACCACTGATTAATAAACTATATGCCATAGCCATTACACTTATATTCATTGTGATCAGTAATAAAATCATACCTATAAATTTTTTAATTACTTCAAGCTTTAAAAACAAATCACTTCTACCCATAGCCTTAATAGCATTCAAGTTAGCCGTATGGATTGGCCAAAACAAATAAGATATACAGAATACTTGTAAATAAGGTACGCAAGGTAACCATTTATCAGTTAATACTATTTGAACAATAGGTTTGGCACAGAACGCCAACCCAATCATAAGTGGAGCCATAATATAAGTACTGATTTTTATAGCTCGTCTAGTCATATCCTTTACCCTAACGTGATTATCCTGTTCATTCGACATTGTGGGTAATAATACACTATCGATTGAAGTATTGATATTTGTGACTATTAGCTTAGGAAATTTATCTCCTTGATTATAAAAAGCTAAATCTGCTGAAGTGTACAGTTTACCAATAATCATATTTCTTAAATTGTTATAAACTGTATCCAACAAAGAAGAAGCTAACATTTTCCAGCCAAAAGACAATAAATTCTTTAATCGACTCCAAGAAAACTTTTTAATGGGACGCCACTTAACAGTTATCCATAAAATCAATGTATCAATCGCATTGTTGGATAATTGTTGGAAAACAATAGCCCAAACACCAAAGCCAGCATATGCCATAATAATTCCCAATACGGCTGAAAAGATTGTTCCTCCTAATGTAGAAAAGAAAAATCTTTTAAACAACATATGCCTTGACACATAAGATTGTTGTACACCTTTAACACCAGATATAACCAATGTTAAACTAATTACACGAACAATAGAAACTAAAGAAGAATCTTTATAAAAATCTGCAATAAATGGTGCACTAACAAACATTATTAAGTATAAGATAATACAAATAACAAAATTAAAATAGAATACAGATGAGAAATCTAAATCGTCAGCATCTTTTTTTTGTATCAAAGCCGTACTTAAACCGCTATCAATGAACACCTGTAAGATAGTTGTAAAAACAGTAACTAAGGCAATTGTTCCATAATCAGAAGGTGTTAATATACGAGCTAAAACAATAGAAACAATAAAAGTAACTAATTGTGCGCCACATCGTTCAGCAAAACGCCAAATAAAATTAGAAAATACTTTCATATACAACCTCTATTTAATGTATTTAATCCCATACTTTACATATTCTTTAATGACATCAAAGAAACTTAGTACGGATAAATACTCCTTAAATTCTTTTTTTCTAACAATCGATCTAATCGCCTTTTGCTTTTCCCTTTTGTTTTTGGTTGTATCAATAACGCTTTGTTCCGCTAATGTTGCAGCTTCTAATTCAGTGATTTTAATTCTTCTATTTATCATATCTTCACATTTACCATACTTGTTCAACAAATACACTAAATATTCTTTTCTTTGTAAAACATTTTTCTTTTTTGTTTCCAACTTTGAAATATCTGAGTTATACAAAACTCCAGTTGCTACACCATAATTATACTGCGACATGACTTGAGGAAGTACCGCAATATCACCTTTCAAAAATAAACTTGTTACTCTTACATAATCGCCAAACCAGTATTTAATTGTATTTTCATCACGCCAGCCATCTTCCTTTTTCATGAAAAATGAGGATGTATGAACTTTCCATTGCATAAACACCTCATATTCATTCATTATATGGACATCGGTCCAAGAGTTAAAATTATAATCAGGAACATCTTTATTCAAGCAATGATAAATCGTATTATGACAACATAAAGAACAATTACTATGACTTTCCATATAGTCATATTGTAATTGTAGCTTATGAGAATCTGTCCAATAATCATCACATTCACAAAAAGCAATATACTTACCACTTGCAAGTGGTAACATAAACTTTTCTACAATAGGCATACCCTTTTGGTATTGATTTTCATCTTGCAATATAACTTTAATTTGTTCGGGATACTTATCATGATATTCTTGAATAATTTGTCTTGTCGTATCTGTTGAACAATCATCATGAATGATTAATTCATATTTAAAATTCGTTTCTTGCTCTAACATAGAATCCAAAGATCTTCTTATATACTTTTCATGATTATATGCTAAACAAATAACTGAAACCATTATCTCATCCATATTATCCCTCACAATTCTATTTAAATAAACCAAACGTTATTAATAATTTTAAAGCTACATACTTTTTCCATTGATACTTTTTGTAATCAATCAAATTTACCTTCTGCTTTTTTACATAATCACAAACTAAAGATTTCAAATCATCAACATCCTCATTGCATTTCATAAGCTTTAAACCTATATAACTATATAGATTTATCTTGTTATATTCTAAATATTTTAGATCATACCCATTTACATTGTAATAATCACTTAGCCCCTTATACATCTCATTCGTACTCTTAAGCATATCTTCTAAATGCTTACGACTGACCTGTTTTGTTATTGAATCTTCGTTGATGATGTTATAAATATAATAGTCATAATCTACACACATAATTTTACTAGCTTGTAATATTAATTTGTAAAAAGTAGCTATATCTTCATAATATCTTCCCAATGGAAAGCTGACATTTTCGAATAAACTTCTTTTATAAATTCTAAAACAAATCTGATTCTCATATTTGTTTTTATTAAACAAATCTATAAATTCATTTTGATTCAATACTTCTACACTTTTTGTGCCATTTTGTTTGTAAACATTTAATGTACTCTCATAACAATAATTAAAGTTCAAAATATCCCATTCTGTTTTGACATATTTTTTTAAATCTTTTATAAAATCAGAACTCCACATATCATCTGAATCTAAAAAAGCAACATACTTCCCCTGTGCATACGCTAAGCCATAATTTCTTGCAGATGAAAGACCACCATTTTCTTTTACAAATAACCTTACATTTTTATACTGATGCGTATACTTCTCACAAATTATTTGACTTCCATCTGTAGAACCGTCATTGACTAAAATAATTTCTATGGAATCATCCGCTTGATTCACTACAGATTCAATACAGCGTTCTAAATATTTTTCGCTGTTATATATCGGAATTATTACACTTAATACTACATTTTTCATTGCTTGAAATCCTCTTGTTCATAAAATAAAATGATAAAGTTAAATATACTAAATATGCAGCTTCTGTTTTTAAAACCTCATCATATATGATCAATGATAAAGAAATCAACACCATAGTTTTAGCAATATCCGAATATTTAGAATTTTTTGATTTAATAAAAATCATAATAAATGTTGAAACATACAATGCTAAACCTATTAAGCCAACTTCAGAAAATACATATGAAGATTGGAACCAAGTATAATTTGTATAACTAAATTTTTTAGCAAATGCAGAAAGAGTAGCTCCTCCAGAGTATGCATTTCCAATTCCAATTCCAAATAAGCCTTTGAATATATTACCTTTAAAGCAAACGCTAAACACACCTGCCACTGCGTTCAATCTATTGAAATCGCCACTACCTGTATATCCTTCTGATGATAATGAATTTGAAATCATTTGAGTCAAGCTCATTGACCCCTGCATCCAAGGATAGATTTTATATAATATTTCGATTAAAACAAATAATCCAACACATGAAGCACCTATTATAATTGCACCCTTCTTTATTTTTTCATGTGTTAAGTTTTTAAATTTTCCATGAAAAAAATACATCACAACAAAGCAAAGTACAAATTCAATATAGAAGAATTTTAATTCTATTAATGTTGCATCTAATAAACAAGTACCTATAATAAAACCAAACTTCTTTCCATCCATTTTTTTTGTTAAGAATTGATTTAAACAGAATATTAGTACAATTACCATTAGCACATTAACAAATAGATTACCACCTCTTCTTGTTCCAAAGAAGCCATTCAAGTAATCTCCACGCATCCAATAATCAAAAACAGTCACAGTACAATATTGATAAATAATCGCAACAGTATTGATCAATTGATACCAAATTAAATTATTATAGATTTTTAAATAATCCTTTTCTTCCAATAACAATTTACAAGAAATAAAGAACATAGGAAATCTAATATAATTTCTTAAATCTAAAGCAATATTAATTAAGTTGAATTTATAATTGAATATATTAAAGATGGTACTACAAAGACCTAATCCAATCATTGCACCATAAAGCAACACAATGAACTTTACATCATTTTTATTGCCATTACATTTATATTTTTTATTCAACACGAATGAAAACAAGGTAATATTTAAGATATCCAATATATACTTTATATTTGTTGTGCACCCTAAATCTATAAAAAAGCCTTGAAATAGAAGTAAAAATAACATGATTTCTACAATAAATACATACGGTCTTTTCTTGTCAATCTTTATAATCATTAATTTCTCCTTCCAAATATAAAAAAACTTAAAGTTTATCTATCTTTTACGCACTTATTTCTTTTATCAATCTCAACACTATTTGCTGGTACATCCTTACTTATTAAAGTACCTGCGCCAATAACAGATCCTTTACCAATTCTTACCCCATCAAGAATTGTAACGTTACTGCCAATCCAACAATCATCTTCTACGACTATTCCCTTTTGGCTAACACCCTGCGATTTAATCGTAGAATTTGTATCTTCAAACACATGATTCTCCGCAAATAGGCTACATTTCGGTCCAAACATTACGTTTTTCCCAATTACAATCTTACCAGAGCATCCAACATAGCCATAAGGCCCAATGGATGAATTATCACCCATTTCTAAGCCATAGCCTAAATCCTTTCCATAATAGCTAGAAGGACGAATCATAACACCACGACTTATCGTTACATCATTTCCAAACTTTAATCCATTGCTTGTTAAACCATGAATTTCAGCATAATCTTCAAATTTAACATTTTTGCCACAACGAATATGTTTCGCATGAGAAATTTGTACGTGTTTCCCTACTAAAAATAATCCATGTGCTTCTTTTAAAAACAAACGATAAAATAAACCTCGTAATACCTTAACACCTGTTCTATAGTAAATAATGACTTTGTCAAATCCTCCAATATTATGATTCATTACAAAGAACCTCCTAAAACATCTTTATAAATTGAATTCAATTCTTCATAGTTCATCTCAGGCACATATTTTTGATCATAGTCTATACGAGCATTCGCTCCTATTGTTTTACATAATTCAGGATCATTCCATAAAGATACAATTTGATTTTTGAATCCTTGAATATCACCAAGTCTAATTTTAAATCCATTGACACCATTCTCAATAGCTTCAACAGAAAAGCCTAAATCTGTAGCAACAAGCCCTCTGCCTAGGCTTTCTGTTTCAATTTCTACCATGGAACAGCCTTCATAGCAGATAGATGGGAATACAACAAATTCACTCCCCTTAACAATAGACAAGCATTTTTCATGTTGGGTATAACCTAAGAAATATACATTCTCTTTATTCTTAGCCCACTCTTTAAACTCATTTTCTAATGGACCTGTTCCCATCACAACCAATGGAATATCCTTAATCTCATCCCAAATGCGCATTAGAATTCGAATACCTTTTTCTTCTCCAATACGTCCATAGAACACTACATATCTTTCAGGAATATCATTTAATTTAATTGGTTTTAAATTAGCTTGAGCATCCGGAACAAAGTTATATTTTTTTACAATTTTGTTTCCATCAAAACCAATCTCTTTTAATAAACGAATTTGATTTTCATTTAAACAAATATACTTATCAATTTGATTATAAAAAGTTTTACGAACTCTATGATATTTAAATATACCTGCAACTAATAAACTTTGTAGTTTAGAACCCTTAAAACATCCATATTTACACATTCTTAGATAATGACCATCTCCACACTTGTTACATAATTCTGTACCACGTAGTGAAGTAGCACATGGACATATAAATCGAGTATCATGTAAAGTAGCTACTACTTTACATCCATTTCGTTTTGCAGCATACAAAATAGATGGAGATAATAAAGGGAAAAATGTATGCACATGGACAATATCTGGTTTTTCTTGTTTAATAATTTTTTCAACATTATTATAGTTTTTAAAAGACCATAACATTCCAAATGTTGATACCACCTTACCTAAAGCACCAACATTATCAAATTCATCATTGCATACATTATATTTAATAACTGTATGACCATGCTCTTCTAGTAAAGCCGTTTCGCTTTTAAAAACCTGGTCGTCCCCACTGGCTGATCCCTTACGATGGAAATTATGTATTGCTAAAATCTTCATATTAATTTCCACCTTTCAAAAATACATCTTCATATTGCCCACAAATTTTTTTCCAAGTATAAGCCTTCTGCACACGTTCCTTCGCTTTTAATCCTAAAGATTTTATTTCTTGTTGTGGTTTATTATCTACCTGATTAATTAAATCTGCTAGGTTGCCTTCTTCTCTATCCCAATATAAAGCTGCATCAATTGCGACTTCTCTATTAAATCCTACATTCACTAATAAGTTTAAATCTGTACTTCCTAAAGCTTCAATTAAACTAGGATTTGTTCCCCCTACAGTATGACCATGGAAATATGCATATGCATTTTCACGAATCTTCTTTAATAATTCTTGATCATATACTGTACCAACAAATTTAATACGCTTATCTTTAGAAAAGTGTAAACGACTTTCTAATTCATTTAAAAACTTATCATTTACATTTGTAATTATCGCAAAATCACGTTTTGAATTTGATATCATAAACTCACGAATCATAATCTCAAAAGAGTTTTCTGGCACAAATCTTCCCACAACTAAATAATAATTCTTTTTACTTAATTCTTTTTCTTTATACCAATTCATTAACTTAGGGTCTGTATCTTCTAAAACACTAGGTGTTAAATCAGCGCCATATGCTATATATGTAGTCTTAGGGTTTCTACCATGAATTCCCTTGCCATCATACTGTTCATGGATATATTTTTCAATATTGATAGAATCACAAATGGCTAAATCACTCCATTTAATCATCATACGTTCCGATTCCTTCCAGTATTTACGTACAGGCGCACTCCATTTTGCTCGCATCCATTCATGTCCATCTGGATTTAAATAAACAGTTCCACCTAATTTATGAATCTTCTTATAGTAATGCTTCATAAAAGGACCAATTCTACATGCCATAATATATACAATTGGATTTTTAATGTTATTTTCCTGAATATATTTACAACAATAATCCAATGACTTTACATCATAATAAATAGCTTGCGCAGCACCGATATCAGGTACATGTATTTTAAAACAATGGGCATTGTGGAATTCAAATTCATTATCTTTGATTCTCTTAACCCCATCTAGTTTTGTTTCATCCATACACCCATTACCGTTAGCCTTACAAGCTACATGATACTTAATATTGTGATTATCTTGATGATATTCTGTTAATTTATAAACAAATGTTTCATATCCGCCATAAGCTCCTAAAGACTTAGACCCTACTAAAAATACATGTTGCATACTAAAACCCTTTTCCTCTTTACTATTTATTTATCAAAAACGATATAATTAAACTCAACAACCGCATAACAGTCATATAATTAAAAAATGATATAAATTAAAAAAATTCGTCTAAATTGCTGTCTCACATTATTTTTTGAATTACCTATTTTTACTTTTGTATCTACAGCTTTATTAAAATATTATGACTGAAATCCATACACAATATAAACAATAAATTCTTTCAAAATATAAAACGAACAGTTTTACGCACAATATAATATCATAGAATAAAAGATAAGGCAAAGTTATAGAAATACATCCTATTTACTTTACCCATTTATCATTTTGATAATCATATTTATAACCATACACAATAAGAAAAGCATTCACCATCTTAAAATAAGTCTTCTCCGTATTTATTTCTCTTATATCTTCTAACTGCAACGCTTTAGTAAATGAATCCATGGTGTATTCATTCTTAAATGTTAATCCTTGTACAAAATAAGGATAATAATGCAAGTTATTTTCAAGTTTTTTTAAAATATTAGTAATACCTTTTTTAACTTTTGGATATAGAAGAACAATTAAAGAAGTCAAAAATTCAAACGCTAGTGGATTTTCCTTTACAAATTCATTCACTGCAACATAAAAGTTATATACAAAATCTAAAGGTCCCGCTGCACCTATGCCACCGATATTGTCAACTAAGAATTCTAAATAATCAAAGTCAAAGCCATACTTCTTTAACTCACATATTTTGGCATCCATAGGATCAAAACTAGTCTTTAAAACATCATCATCAAAATAAAATGGCATCCCTATAACAGGGCAATATTCATCCATATCTTTTTTACACAAATGAACCATTAAAGGTACATCTATATTTAAATTATTAAATACATCTCTTGCCGTAGCCCTTTCATTAATTTCAACCATACCCTCATAAACCAATGTATGCTCTACATGATCTTCAACATAATCATTCTGATATACAACCACCTTAATTTCTTCTAACACAAAAATTCCCCCTTACTTATAAAAAATCAGAAAGAGTCCAAATACCTGAACTCTAATGTACTTATTTACTTAAAATACTATTCATCATGCTTACAATATTAGGCCCATAATTCTTTGAAGAAGCCCATCCATAGCCCTTTGGATTTTCTTTCATACCTAACCATTCAACATATTGCGCACATCCTCTAGCTACCAAATTAAATCTTGGATCCACACACTGTTGTGTTAAACCATCTAATGATGCATAGGCCTTTAAATGTTGTACATGAGCACGAACACCTACTCTAACATTTTCAAAGCTTGCACCATGTACAGCACCTGTAGCCCCAATACCCGCAAAGTTATATTGGTTTGATAGTACATCTCCACCATACTTTAAGAAACCTGTTTCTAACATACATTGCGCAAAGACAACTTCGGCACGAACCCCTTCAGCCTGAGCCTCTTCATATACGATTTGTGCAAATTGCTCAATTGTACTTGCTCCACCCTTAGCTAAAGAACCATTGTATTTCTTGTTCTCTCCAGTAAATGTATCATACCCACTAGACTTTGAGTTATAGTAACGAACCATCTGAGCTACTGTAGCCTGGCTTGTCCCCATAATAGGAGTCTTATCACTTGCAGTATTGTTCGTATTCGGTTTTGAAGTATTTGTATTTGGCTTTGTCGATACAGTACTCTCATCATCCGCTGCATGACCCTTGTTGTAGTAATGATTTGTTATACTTCCAGGAGCATTTCCACCTTTTGGTACTAAAACAATTTGAATAGCTTCCAGACGATAACTATATCCCGCTGTACCAGCTGATTGTCCATTTTTAGCCCAGCCTAGCCAACCAAAGTGCTGTGCATGCACACGGTAGTAAACATCATATTGATTTGCGGCATTACCCGTTAAATTCATTCGAATCGCTTCCAAACGCTTTGACTGTCCTGAAGTACCACTTAATTGACCATCAGAAACATAGGATTGCCAACCATATGTTTGTACATGTGTCGCATATGCAATACCACCATCAATAGAACCACCAAGATGAATCTTAATACCCTCTAAACGAAGATACTGACCAGATGTACCACTAACTTCACCATCTGCTTTTTCTGACTGCCAACCAATATTTTGAACATGCGTCTGATATTTAATCATCTTAGAAACAAATGGACGAGAAGTAGATCCAGGAGCCGCTTCACCTTTTTTAACCAAACGAATTTCAATACCCTCTAAACGTTTACTATATCCTTCACTACCAGCAGCCTCACCATTTTTAGCCCAATCGAGCCAACCATAGCTTTGCGCATGAACACGATAATAAATATCATACTGATTTGCGGCTTCCCCAGACAATTTGATTTTAATTGCTTCTAATCGTTTCGATTGTCCAGAAGTACCTGCCATAGCACCATTGGATTTCCAACCCTGCCATCCAATACTTTGAACATGCGTTTGATACTCCACATTTCCATTTAAATTTTCCAATTTAATATTGATACCCTCTAAACGCTTAGACTGACCAGAAGTACCAGACATTTCGCCATCTTTTTTCCAGCCTTGCCAACCAATTGTTTGAACATGTGTCTGATATACAACTGAAGGATTACTAGTAACAGCTCCCTTTGTCAATCCTAAGGCAGCCACAATACCATTCGCATCCGCAACACCTAATTGTTTAATTTTCTCTTCAGATCCTAAATACTTATTAAAATCTGATGCATTATCCATACAACAATGCTCAATAATCAAACCAGTAATACCTCTAGTTTTCGCATTACGAATTACACCATAATAATCCGCGATGCTATTATCATCATATCTATGTGGGTTTGGATATTCATTAATATCAATCGTTCTAAACTTAATACCACGATCGTATAAGCCTAACTTAACCAATTCATTTTGAATTGATTGTGCCATAACCTTACCCTTTGCAGAAATGTCTGGACGCCAGTTTGTGTTTGGATAATAAACCTCAGCCCCATAAGCATTATGCTTTTGAGAAGCATTTAAATGGAAACTAATTAAATATTGAGCTCCCTGCTGCTTTGCATATTCAGCACGCTCCTCAAGAGTCATATACTTATCTGTTGAACGTGTCATAACAACCTTACAATTATATTTCTGTAATTCATCATAACAATACTTTGCAATCTTAAGATTATAGTCTTTCTCTAAACCCGTACCATTATAATTCAAAGTACCACTCTCAGCTCCACCATGACCTGGATCCAAACATAAAGTAATACCCTCATTTGATTGTGTATCAATATCCTCATCAATCAAAGCCATAGCCGCAGGAAAATCTTGAGCCATCATTCCCTCAGCCACTTCTTCAGAAGCATTATTTACATCCGTTACTTGAATAACGGAATTATTTAATTCTTCTTCCTCTTTTGAAATATCCTCTGTCATATCTGGTAATGTCTCATCATATCCTGTATATTCTTGATCCACACCAAACTTAACATTCATACCCAAATCACTGAAATTCAAATAATACTTTTCACCATTCAAAGAATAATGAAGCGAAGTAACTGTATAATCTCCTTTTTCATTACTAGTAAACACTCTTGAAAACTTAACTAAATTATCAATCTGTTCATTACTCTCTAAATCAAAAGTAGAACCATCACTCTTTTTTACAGTAATACTAAAATCAGAATATCCTTCAGCATTGTTTAAAGAAAGAACAAAATTTTCAGCAGTAGAATTCTCTACAACAGGACTATCCACTAAGAAATAATCCATCATTGAAGCATCTCCAAGCTTTTCTTCTACAACAACTTCTTGTTCATCTGCTGCTTCTTCTGAAGTATCCTCTTCAGTTGTTACTTCTTCTACATTTGAAGAATCCTCTTCATTCACATTATTATCTTCAACTTCTTCTTGTTCATTTACATCTTCCGTCGTTGTCTGCTCCGTAGTAACTGTTTCTTCCCCTTCTGCAAAAACAGTATAAGTATTCGACAACGTAGAAACAGACATAAACATAGTTAGAATCAAAGCCAAAACCGGTTTTAATCTCTTATTCATACTCTCCCCCCGTTATATACAATATTTTATAAAAAAACGTTTTCAATTTCAATAAAGTTTAAAATGGATTTATATCACAAAACACCTTTATTTAAATCACTCATTCAATTCATAACATTCAAGTAAATCATAAATGAAATCAACCTGATAACCATACACAAACTGAACCTCATTACCAAACAGGTTATATTCTATCGCCTTTGTATCTGCTTTTTCCATATTTAATTTAGAAACATCTTTTAACTGAATTCTAAGTCTTGTTAAGCATGTTTCAACCTTAATCACATTATCAAACCCACCACAAACCATTATTATATTCTTAACAATTTCATTCAATTCCTTTCGACTATACGAAAGCGATGCAACATCATCCTTTATTGGATTTCTTCCTATAGTCTTAATATCAAATTTCAAAATTAGAAATTTAAATATCATATAATAAACAATAAAAACAATAGGTCCAATAGCTATTAACATATATGGCTTATTCGCTAAAGGCATAGAAAAACTTAATATATAATCTATTATTCCAGCGCTAAATGAAAATCCAGCAATCCACTTAAAAGTTGCGACAATATATAATGTTAAACCACACAAAATGGCATGTATTACATAAAGTATAGGAGATATATACATAAATGTTAGTTCGATTGGTTCTGTAATTCCACTAAACACCGAAGCTATTACAGTTGAAATCAAAAAAGGAAGAATCTTTTTCTTATTTGCCGGGTATGCCGTATTATAAAAAGCCAATGCAACAGCTGGCATCGCAAACATCATAATAGGAAAAAAACCAGCTTGATACATTCCTGTAATACCCAACACTCCTTTTGAAGTCCAAAAATTACCAATATCATTAATGCCAATCACATCAAACCAAAACATTGAATTTAATATATGATGAATACCTAAGGGTAATAAGAGTCGATTTAAAAAGCCATATATACCAGCTCCTAGTGGCCCTAAATTATAAATATATTGTCCACATACTATCAAGACATTATAAATGGCAGGCCATACGTAATATAGAACGCTAGAAACTACAATCATGCATACTATGCACAAAAAGCTTGAAAGCATAGGAATATTAATTTTAATATACTTTGATAATTCCGTTACATAATGAGCAATAACTCCACATAGGATTCCTATAAATTGATTGTTGATGTTTGTGAAAGCATCCCTTGTGCCAATAATCAAATCATTTTGAACCGCAAAAGAATTTGATTTCGAAAGAAGAATCATAACGACAAAAAAACTGATCATCCCATTAATGGCACTTAAACTCGATTTATTTTTATCCAAACCATAGCTAATTCCTATGGAAAAGAAGAGTGGCATATTATTAATAATTATATTGCCAATAGATTTTAAAATATAAGATAAAAAATAAAGTTCATGAATTCTTTCCAATGAATAACCAATCCCTAATAATATGGCTGCCAACGGAAATATAGCAATTGGCAACATCAATGATTTTCCAATATCCTTAATATGTATTTTTTCCATATCAATGTACCAGCTTATTAATATGAATCATTAAATATACCTTTTCGTATTCTTCCAAAGTATATTCAAACTTCTCTTTGACATACGTCTCAATTTGATCCACACAAACCTTTAATTTTGGATCCTGCTTAATAAAAAACAAATATAATTCATTTAAATCTTCATTTTTCTTATTATCCTTTTCAAAAAAATGTCTACCCAAGAATTTCAAATGCGTAATAAACCTTGAAGTATTCAAATCATTCCTTTAGAATATTCCACCATATTCTTTTTCAATGATTCGTTGAACTTCTTTAATAAATCGAAGAATTTGATTCACATGATTCTCTTCTTGATTTACACCAATCGTTGCGTTTGAAATATGCATGGCAATATATCCAGCTTCATTTTCATCCAATTCAATTCCTGTGTTTGCACGAATTAGCTTTAAACCCCACAAACCAATCTTATACTGCTCTTCATATAAGCTTTTTATTTCATTCAACATAAAATTCGGTATAATAACCCCTCTTTTAGCTCTTTGTACAGAATAATAAATGTGATCACTTAAAGAAATTAAAATCTGTGAACTCATTTTAATATGAAGTTGCTTCATAGCATGCTGTGCAATCGCTTCCGATATTTTAAAATAAAGAATTGGAATACGATCCATTAATTGATTAAACTGTTTCTTTTGATGATCCTCAAACTTATAAAGCTTATCGATACGCGAACGATCAATCGTATCTCCTGGCCTTTTACTAAAACCAATTCCATTCCCTGTCGCAATGTACTCTAAGTTTTGATCATGTACCATAATGACATTGTTGTTATAGACTTTTATAATTTCCATAATACTCTCTCCTAAAGAAGCAAATCCTGTAAATTCATATTCATCATTTCATTGATTTCATCATATACACCAATATTTGTTGCATTTAAATGTATAATCAATTCTTGACCTTGAATCGAATAATTAATATATTCTCTTAATTCTAGCAAAACAAAATTCATATTATAAATTTCAATTACCATTTCATAATTTTGAATCAATCGTATATTCTTAATATTTTCAAATCCACCCACATATTCTATGATCCTATCAGGCTGAACATTTTTCCCTTCATAAAAATCAAACAATAATCCCTGCTTATATTGAAAATAATAAAAAATTATAATCAAGAAAATATCAACCACTCCAAATACATATGAATATTGAAACGTAAGAATTACACTTATCAATATACCAATCCAAATAAGCCAACATTTCAATGATAAAAACAAAAGCAGATAAGAAATCATATACGAATTCTTAGTTGCTATTGTACCCAGACAAAAATAAATCAATACAAAGACAGATACTTTATTCTTACGATTTAATAGAATTAATAAAAAATAAATCAACAAATTTATTCCCAAAAGAATTGTATTCAATTGATTTATATTGGGAAATATATAAAACTTATTTAAAATATTGTGCAAGCCAAATGTCGTTAGAGCAATATCGAAAATATTTGCGAATGAATATAAACCATTATTGTTAAAAAAATCCATAATATTCATAAACAAATAAAACACATTCTTCCACAAGAAATACATTGGTAAAGCTACAACCGTCATACAAATCATACAACAAATAGGAACCAGTCTTTTCCCTTGAAAGAAAGAAAATATCATAGGCATCTTCACTTTTTCAAAATAGTTCGCAATCCAGTAGGATAGATAACCACATAGAATACCTGTCAAAACATTTTTAATATAAGCACTAGAAACATCTGCTCTTCTTTCCATATAGAAAAAAGCCTCATTCAGCACTGTAGAGTTTATAATTGTAGTTAAAATTAAATACGAAATAATCCCGTATATGACTTTATATCCATCTTGTTTTTGGGATAAAAAGTACGGAAGCAAACCCGCAACAATCATAGGAATAAACTTATCTATCGCATATATGGAATTCGAGAAAAAAGAGATGCCTTGAAGTATGGCAAAAATTGGTTTAACTCCATACGCAATCAGTATCGTAATATAAATTAACTTTAAATTTGATTTAATAGTCTTCATTTTCTCTCCTAAAACGCTTTCAATTCTATCATTTTATTAAATTTATATCAAATCAAGGTTGACATATCCATTAAAAGCCTATATCATGAGTTTGTAAAAATTAAATGAACGTGTTACTGAATTATCAGGCATAAGAATTAGATAAATAAATCTTTTTCTTATGCCTTTTCTATTTACCGTTCAAATGAGCTCAATATTTTTTACAACAAATAATAAAGAAGGAGAAAACAAAATATGAACATCAAAAAAATTGCTGCGATTGCTCTTTCTGCAACATTAGCAGCCACATTAACTTGCCACACACTTCCTACATACGCAAAGGATGACACGACTGAATTAACTGTTGCGACTTTTAACATTGACGCTAAATCAAGTCCAAATGTCAAGAAACAAAGTAAATCAATGGCTAAGAATGGAGTTGAAATTGTGGGAGTGCAAGAAGTAGATAATAATACTATTCGTAACGACTATAATATGGCCAAAAAATTTGCACAGGACCCATACAAATCTTATTACTATACAAACGCTATTGGATTCCAAGGCGGAGAATATGGAATTGCCACAGTTTCAAAATATAAATTAAAGAACTCTACAGAAACTAAATTAGAAAGCGATGAATTTAAAGGAAAAGAACTTGCACAAGAATTAGCAGAAGCTTATATGAAAAATGATCCTAATGATCAAGCTACAGTTGACGCATTAGATGCTGTTAGCGAAAAAGGACCAATTGAACCACGCTATTTCCAAAGAAGTGAATTCAAAAAAGACGGAAAAACAATCGCATTCTATAATACTCATTTAAGTTATGAAGATGAATCATTACGTAAAATCCAAATGGAAACCGTATTAGAAGCATTAGATAACGATACATGTGAATACAAGATTTTAGTTGGTGATTTTAATGCGGATCAAGGAACAAAAGAATTTAATATGTTCAAAAAGAACTATAAATTATCAAATGGATTCAAAGGAACTTGGCTAGATACATATACTGGTGAAGATGACACAATGAAGGTTAATAGCGTTGATAACATTATCGTATCTAAAAACATTAAAATTAAATCTGTAAAAATGGTTTCAAACTCAACATCTGATCATAATCCATTAATCGCTAAATTAGAATTGAAATAATATAGTACTTTATCCTCTTATAAATAGATAGGACCGATTCCACAAGAATATCGGTCCTTTTTTGTACGATTCATTTAAACAAACGAGTACTACCATATTGGTAATACCCGTATAATACTACATAATTCTGCTATTTATTTCTTCTTTTCAACACCTCAACAACACCAAGAGCCGCAACAGAAACACCCATTAATCCAGTAAATAAAGCAGTTGAGTTCTTAACTCCTGTATTTACTTTCTTAGCTGTTTTATTTTCCTTCTTAGCAACAAAAGTACTTGGTTTTGTACTAGGCTTAGTCTCAGGTTTTGCTTCCGATTTCGTCTCAGGTTTTACCTCTGGTTTTGTTTCAGGTTTTACCTCTGGTTTAACTTCTGGTTTTACTTCAGGCTTAACCTCTGATTTAGTATCTTCATAAACTAACATATAAGAAGAGAACTTATCTGTTTTGAAAGTACCATCTTCACTAACAGCTAGCTTATCTACTTTACCATCATGGTAACGCAATACATAGAATTTGCGTCCCTCTTTCTTTAAGTTTTCTGGAATAGCTACTTTAAATGTCAATTCAGAACTTGTTTCAGAAATTGTTCCCTCATTCTTATCATCAACAAACAATTGAATTTCAATATCAAAAGTACTAACTACCTTTGTATTATCTTCTTTATCTACATATGCAAGTAATTCTTTCTTTTCTTTGTTATCAATTTTTTCTTTTAAAACAGGTCTATAATCAACACTCTTACCTTCAGAAGAAGCAATTTCAACTTTTGTTTTTTGATCCTGAGATAAACTACTTGTCAAAACCTTTTGAAGATCTTTGTTTTCAATTGTCGCAATCTTCTTTGATTCTTCAGATTGATTAATTGTTGGTTTTTTATTAACTACAAAACTATAATTTTGGCCAAATAAATAGTTTCCTTCAAAAATATAGTCACTTGAATAAACAAGCCAATCCTCTAATTGATAACCATCAGGTACACAACTTTGGAAATCGTTTTTATCAAAAGCACCATCTTTATTTATATCAACTTCTTGTGCAATTGTTTTTACAGTCGTAAGTTCTTTCAATGTACCATTCACATTTTCATAGAATTTAATTGTGACAGGAAGTTTTAAATCTCCTTTTTTCACATTCACATTCACAACTAACTCGCCATTTTCTTCTATGACTTTAAATGTATCTCCATCAAAAACATATCCACAAGGAATAAAATCGATTTCTGAAGATTTAATAGATGCTTTCTTATCACCTTCTACAGGATTATCAACATTACCAACTACATTTCCTGTAGCACTATCAATAAATCTTAATTTATAATTTTCAGATGGGCTATCTTTCTTTTCAGGATTTGCTTTAAATACTCTTAATCTAAAGAATCCATTATCATTATTCGATCTGAAATCCCATACATAACCCTTTGGAAAATATGTCTTACAAATATAATCATAAATATTGGCTTCCCCCAATGAACTATCATATTTGAAAGTATAATATTCAATACTTGCATTCTCTAATAAATCCGTACGAGTCTCTGGAAATACAAATGGTTTTTCACTTTTGATTAATTGAAGCGTATATGTTTTTAACGTTTCATTTTTATCTTTTTTAAGATACATTTTATATGTATTTGATCCCAAAGAGAAGATTCCTCCTCCATCATAGTCAACATGATATCCATTTGGTAGAAAATTTTGAATTATATATAACTCAAGAACATTACTATACGCATTTTGATCCCCTTTAGAAATTTTGATAGTTGATTTTGTATCCTTACCATCTTTATTGATAATTAAAGTAAATGTTTCATTATCCTTTTTAGCCGTTACTAAATTAACTCTCCATACTCCATCTGGCATTTTTTCAATAGACTCAATATCATAATCCCTAATAACATATTTGTGTCCAATTTCTTCTTTTATTTCTTCATCAGTTGCTTCATGGTCAATATACCCAATTTGAATTGTTTCATCCACTTTTCCATCTATATATGTTTGATATTGAAACATCATACCCTTATAAACATACAGAACATACGAATCCCTATCTTCTTCATTTGTTCCATTATGTTCACAATAACAACTATCAAATTTATATCCCTCTGGCACACAATTATCCATAATATATTGTGAAACACTTGTACCTGGTACATAGTTTTGAATTGTTACCGTCTTCGTTTCATTTCTATCATACTCATATAGATATTCAATAGTTAAATTAAATGTATATGTAGTTTGACTAGGCTCCGTATTTTCTTCAGCCTTTTGTTTTTCAATAACATCTAGAACCCAAGAGTCATTATTCTTATATACTGATGTGGTGCCACCTTTAAATATTTCATATCCCTCAGGAACACAATTGGCATAGATATAACTACTAATGTCTGAATCACTAGCCGTAGATGAAATTGTAATCGTTGTGTTCAACGTTTCACTTGATCCATCCCTATTATTCTTAATAATTGTTAAAGGATACTCCTTTTCTTGTGCTTGTTCTTCAACTTGCGTAGTAACTGGTTGCTCTGTATCCTCTGCCAATACAGGATAGACCAACATTGAACAAGTAGCTACGCTCAACCCTATTGAGAACAATCGTTTTGATATCTTGTTCATTTCTTTAACCCTCCTAATATCATCTTGATAATACAACTTAAAAAACATCAATTCAATCTTATTTAAAGCGTTTTCAGTTATAATTGACATAAAATCATCATGTGTTAACAATCCATGTTATCAATTGTTATTAAATTTTTGGTTATAAAAAAAGACGTTTTTACACGTCTCTATTTTTGTTCTATACAAGATACAATATATTGTGTCCATTCTTCATAGAAATTACTTTGAAAATGATAGCCATCCGCTGCATAAATATCGGCAAGTCCATCTACACTTAATGTTTCATCATCAATATATTTAACGTAATCATATTCATCTACAATCGACTTTAGTGTGGCATTATACTCCCCTGAGTTTTCAGTCATATTCAAACGCTGAAGTCCATATGGACTAATAGGAATCATTCCACAAACATAAATCGTTGCCTTTGGAACGATCTTATGAATATCTTCTAATGAATTTCTTACCAATTGTGGATAGCCACCCTCAACATCCTTTCCCACCTGATAATAAATGTCATTTACTCCATACGCAATCAAGACTGTCTTTGGATTCATTTCCTTCAAACGATCATTATACTTAGGTACATCGGCGAATGTTTCTCCGTTATCCGCAAAAATATGTTCAGCATCTATAAACCCATACGAATTATAATGAAGAACACGTGAATCTCCATAGAACACAAAATCGTCCAATAATGCATAGGCATCTA
>OHJI01000318.1_pt1 | contig 22600 bp, 23 predicted proteins | sample 1568571 | NCBI WGS metagenome assembly OHJI01 (sample SAMEA3879583, study PRJEB24766) | human gut metagenome | biome: human-associated habitat; feature: feces | place: USA | collected 1985/1987
AAATAAATAATCTTAAATCGCGAAATTTTGAAGATCATTTCATGCGTAATCACTATTTCGTGTGTGTTGGGTTGACTCTTAGAGTTTAGAGTTGTAAAATACAAAAGTACTTTGTTTAAGGAGATTGAATATGATTCGTTTGGAAACACATTGTCATACAAAATATTCAAAGGACAGTATGCTTCCATTCTCGTTACTATATTTAAAATGTAGATTATGTCATATTAATTGGATTGCCATTACTGAACATAATAATATTCAGGGTGCAATTGAATTTAAAAAGTATTGTGAAAAGAAAAAAAATAAGCTTTATGTTATAATTGGTGAAGAGATTATGACAACAGATGGTGAAGTAATAGGTCTTTATTTAAAGGATGAAATACCATCTGGTTTATCTTGTGAAGAAACAATGGATAAGATTTGTTCTCAGGGAGGTATTGTATATATACCACACCCGTATGATGAAAAGCGTGCTAAAACAGTACTGAAAGAAGAATGTATTAGAAATAATCGTTCTCGAATTGATTGTATTGAGTGTTATAATGGTCGTAATATTTCAGATAGATATGCGTTGAAACAAACAGAGATAGCTGAAAAGTATGAATTAACTTCTGTCATTGGTTCAGATGCTCATACAGTGTTCGAGATTGGCAGAAATTATATGATAGTTAATTGCATACTTGATTCTCCTGAAAACTTTAAAAAGGCCTTGGAAAATGCCACTTTTCATAAAAAAAAGTGTATTCAATTTTGTCATTATATCACAAAAATGGTTAAATTATTCCGAATTGTAAAGAAGGGAAACTTCAATGAAATATACAGAATTATCGAGAAAAGATATAGAAAATGATTGCTTTAAATGGGCTATGGATATAAAAAAGTCATATCAACCAGATTTGATTATATATGTTGCTAAAGCTGGATATTTAATAGGACGTGAAATGAATCGTGTGTTTGATGTTCCTTTAGTAGGAATTAGCGCATCTCGTGAAGGGAATGGTTTAAAGGAAATCTTTGGTCCGATTGTAAGTGTCATGCCTAATTTCATACGAAATTTTTTGATTTCTGTTGAATTAAAATCAGATACACATAGCAAGAATACAGAAAGAAAAATTCATATGCATGAAGGATTAGAAATGTTGGATAAAGAAAAATTTCACCACATATTGATTGTGGATGATTCTGTTGATACGGGTCATTCTATGAAACAAGTTGTGAATGTAATTTCTTCTATGTTTGCGAATGCTGAAATTAAAACTGCAGGTTTGAATGTATGGGATAAAAGTAAGAGTATTATCGATACTGATTTTGCACTATTCAAGAATACAGTTATTAAAACTCCAATGTCCAAAGATTCTAAAGAGTATAAAGATTTCATGAAAATTTATAATAAAGAAACCGATTATGAGAAGTATTAGGAAGAAGACAGTTTGTTCTTTTTCCTTTTTTTTAGTATAATATCAGATATGTTTATATTGAAAGGGCGGAATTATGTCGAGAATAGGTACTTTAAAAATAACCATAGAGTTTATTTTTTATTGGATTTTAATTAATTTATTACAGTATACAAATATTTTACGTTTTTATGGGGAATACACGATAAAGCTGTGTGCATTATATTTCTTAATGCAGTTATTGATTGGACGTTACCAAGGAAAAGTATTATTAATGTATGATGAGATTCGTTTATTAATATTAAGTCACATTGGTTTTTTCTTTGGAAGTTTTTTAGTGTTTCCAATTAATTCATGGACCGTACGTAAAATCTATGGATTTCTATTATTAACACTTGTATTATTTATCTTTGCAGGTTTTAATTCTAGATATTCACATAAAATATTTAGAAAAAAATTTAAGCATAATACTTTAATTGTTGGTGTTGGACATACGGCTGCACAATTGGCATTTGTGTGTGGAGGAAACAGTTATTCTTTATTAGATGTACAGGGTTATGTGAATTGTGAATCATATGGTATTAATCAGGAGAAAGTTGTATCGCAGGATAAAACGATTGATATAGATTCAGTAGATGAATTTATTCAATCTCATAATATTGATACAGTATTGATTGCAATTCCAGAATTGAAACAAAAGAATTTAAATGCATTATTTGAATTGTTTAAGGGGAAGGTCAATGTCATTAAATATTTACCTCAAGTAAATGGCTTAGTTACTTTTGATACAAAGGTTGAAGATTTTGATGGTATTTTAATGATTTCTAATTCGCGTGGCGTAAATCATTTGGGATCGTATATATTAAAACGATGTATGGATATATGTGCTGGACTTTGTGGTATGCTGATTTTGATTCCATTGACAATCTTTGTATTTATTAAGAATCGTAGCGAAGGGGATAAAGGACCTATTTTCTTTACACAAAACCGCATTGGAAAGAATGGTAAAGAATTTAAGATGTATAAGTATCGTTCAATGGTAATGAATGCAGACAAGATATTAGAGGATTTAATGGAAAAGGATTCTGCAATACGTGAAGAATATACGAAGAATAAAAAGTTGGCGAATGATCCTCGTATTACAAGTGCAGGTAAATTCTTAAGAGAAAAGAGTCTTGATGAATTTCCACAGTTTATTAACGTATTGCTTGGTCAAATGTCATTGATTGGCCCTAGACCATACTTACCACGAGAAAAAGAAGATATGGGACAATATTATGAGGATGTTGTCGCATGTAAGCCGGGTATTACGGGTATGTGGCAAAGTCATGGTCGTAGTGACATAGACTTTGAACATCGATTAGTATTAGATGAGTATTATTACAGAAACTGGTCATTCTGGTTGGATGTAACATTATTATTTAAAACAATTAAGCAAGTTCTTTATGGAAAAGGGGCAGTATAAACATGAAGGAACAAAGTATTATTTCAAAAGTATTGAGTATTCTATTATCCATTTTATTGGTATTATCTTCATATTATTTATTATATGAATTGATTAAAATCAATGTATTACCAACAAAATTGTTATTCTTAATGACAATCTTATTTGTCTTGTTAGATGCAATCTTTATCTTATTATTGTGTCATTATACAAAAAGAATTGTTTCCAAAATCATTTGTATTTTAATTACTTTAGTTTTAGTTTTAGGATCATGTTTAGGTGGCTTCTATATTTCTAAAACAGGAAGCTTATTGAGTAGTATTACTAATGTAACAAAGCATGCAAAGAATACGGTAAGTGTTGTTGTTAAACAATCGAGTGATATTAAGAATAAATCACAATTAAATGGTGTTTCTGTTGGTACATTACGAAATATTGGTACACAGGGTTCAAAGAAAGTATTAAAAGAATTAAGTAATAATAGTATTATTCTTAAACAAAAGGAATATGATAGTTTAAGTGCATTACTTGAAGGTTTCTATAATGGAGAAGTAGATTCGATTATTATTAATGAATCCAGTCGTAGTCAAATTTTAGACATGGAAAGCTATGCAGACTTTGATACGAATACGCGTGTTGTGTATCAAACTTCTTATAAAGTAGAAAATACAGATAAAGCTAAATCTGTTACAGATATTACTTCAAAGCCATTTAATGTACTGATTTCTGGATCAGATACACGTGGTGGATTTGATGAAAATGGTCGTAGTGATGTGATTATGGTTGCGACTGTAAATCCGAAAACACATACTATTCTACTAACTTCTGTACCTCGTGACTTTTATGTTACAACAGCTTGTGATGCGACAGATGGTTGTATGCAAGGTGCTTTAGATAAAATTACACATACGGGTATTCATGGCACAAATACGACAAAGCGTACAGTAGAACAATTGTTGGGTATTGAAATCAACTATACTTTTAAAGTTGGTTTTGATACGGTAACGGATTTGGTAGATGCCGTTGGTGGAATTGATGTAAATGTTGAGCCTGGATATGAATGCGATAACTTTTTACACGCTCCAGGATTAAGTGTACATGCAGGTGTAAATCACTTAAATGGAGAACAAGCTTTAGGTTATGCTCGTGAACGTTATGCTTACAGTGAAGGAGATCGTCAACGTACTAAGAATCAACAACAAGTTCTAATGGGAATTATTGATAAGATTACAAGTCCAGCAATCGTGACAAACTATGCTTCTATTATGGATGCGATGTCTAATACATTCTCAACTACAATGAGTAGTGATGAAATTTCTGATTTGATTAAATATCAAATCAACAACAATCCAAAATGGAAGATGGAACAATATATGGTTAATGGAACTGGGGATACATTAATGTGTGCTGAACTTGGTGATGCTGCTAGTGTTATGGTTCCAGATCAGAGTACTGTTAAAACTGCAAAGGATAAAATTAATGCGGTTTTAGCTGGTGAATCAAGCGATAGCGTTAAATAGATTTGGGTAGGTTGTACCTATCCTTTTTTTTATGGTATTATTAATAGGCTTAAGGAGATTAGTATATTTATGAAAAAAAATAAAAAGAATACTAGTAGGGTTGGAAAAGTATTTGGGATTATTTTTTCTATTTTATTAGTAGCGGCAACAATGTTCTTGTTGTTTCAATTGGTTAAGTTAAATGTATTGCCTACAAAATTATTGTTCTTAGTAACTGTTGTTTTTGTGTTATTAGATTTGATTTTTGTGTTGCTATTGTGTTTTGCGACAAAGGGATTTGTTTCTAAATTTATTTGTATTATCTTTACAATTGCCATTTCATTAGGTTCTTGTATGGGTGGATACTACATGTCTAAAACAGGTGGTTTATTATCAAATATTACGAATGTAGCTACAAGTTCAAAAAATACTGTTAGTGTTGTTGTTAAGAAATCAAGTTCAATCAAAAAGAAAAATGATTTGAATGGTAAGAATGTTGGTGTGCTAAAGAGTATTGGTACTGTTGGTTCTAAAAAGGTTTTAAAGGAATTGAATAGTGCAAGTATTGATGTTACTAAAAAACAATATGATAGTATGTCTAGTATGCTTGAGGCATTCTTTAAGGGTGATGTGGATGCGATTGTGATTAATGAATCTAGTCGTGATCAAATTACGGATATGGAAGATTATGCTAAATTTGATAGTAAAACGCATGTAGTTTATCAAACAACTTATGAAGTTGAAAATACGGATAAGGCAAATGCAGTAAGTAATATTACCACAACTCCATTTAATGTATTGATTTCTGGATCAGATACTCGTGGTGGATTTGATGAAAATGGTCGTAGTGATGTGATCATGGTTGCGACTATTAATCCTAAGACGAACACAATTTTATTAACATCAATTCCTCGTGATTTCTATGTAGAAACAGCTTGTGATGCAGCAGATGGTTGTATGCAAGGTCAATTGGATAAGATTACACATACGGGCATTCATGGGACAAATACAACGAAGCGTACAGTTGAAAAATTATTGGGTATTGAAATCAACTATACTTTCAAGGTTGGATTTGACACTGTAACAGATATTGTGGATGCGATTGGTGGTGTAGACGTAACGGTTGAACCAGGTTATGAAGTAAATGAATTCTTACATGCTCCAGGACTTAGTGTACATGCAGGTGTAAACCACTTAAATGGAGAACAAGCATTAGGATATGCTCGTGAGCGTTATGCGTATAGTGAAGGGGATCGTCAACGTACGAAGAACCAACAACAAGTTCTAATGGGTATTGTGGATAAGATTACAAGTCCTGCAATTGTAACAAATTATGCTTCTATTATGGATAGTATGGCAGATACTTTCTCAACTACAATGTCTAGTCAGGAAATTTCTGATTTAATTAAATATCAATTAAATAACAATCCAAAATGGAAGATGGAGCAATCTATGGTTGATGGAACAGGAGATACATTAATGTGTGCAGAACTAGGTAATGCGGCTTATGTAATGGTTCCTAACAAAGATACAGTAACGAAAGCGTCTAAGAAAATTGAAGCAGTAATGAATGGTCAATCTAGCACAGATATTGAGTAAGGATAATCCTTACTCTTTAATTTTGTATGATTAGCAACATTAAAATGATAAATATGGATAAAAAATGCAAAATAAGCAAAAATATGTTGAATTTTAAATGTATGATGCGTATTATAATCTTAGGAGTGATAGTTTATGTTGATTCAATTTGCGGTGACAAACTTTTTGTCTTTTAGGGATGAAATGGTTTTGAGTTTAGATACAAATAAGGATGATTCTCATTCAGAAATATTATTATCTTATAAGAATGAGAGAATATTACCTAGTGTTGCTATTTATGGGGCGAATGCTGCTGGTAAATCTAATTTGCACAAGGCATTAACAGCTGCCATCATCATGATTCGTAATTCGAATAATTTGCAGGTTGATCAGCCATTAATGGTAACACCTTTTTTGTTAGATGAAAAAAGTCGTTTTGAAAAAACGAAGTTTGATTTTATATATACAAACAATGGTATTAAATATCAATATGGATTTGTCTTAGATGCACAACATGTTTGGGAAGAATATTTATATGAGTATAAAAGTACAAAGCCCTCTATGATTTTTGAGCGTAGCGACATAAATAAGTATAAATTTACGGCAAGGAGTAAACCACAACTATCTAAGATTGTGGATAAGAATACTTCAAATAAATTATTTCTTGCGACTGCCACTAGTTGGAATAGTGATTTAACACGAAATGCATATATGTGGTTTTCAAATATGATTGATACGTATGATTCTTCAAATTTAGAAGATTTGATGTTTAGGGAGTTTGATAGACATCAAAAGGATAAAGATAATTCTTTGAATGAGTTTATGTTGCATTTATTAAAGAATGCGGATATTAACATATCAAATTTTAATTATGAGAATATTAAGCAGGAAACAGATCAATTTCCATTTGTTTTACCACCTGAATTACAAGGCTTAGTAAATCAAATGCCAGTTGGTAAGGGAGTTCTTGAACAACATAGAATTATTACGGCTCATCAGGTTGTTGAAAATGGTGAAAAGAGAGAATATGGCTTAAATTATTTTGATGAATCAAATGGTACAAAGAGATTGTTTACATATGGCCCTGTACTTAAAAATGCATTAGAAAATGGAAGAACGATTATTATTGATGAGATGGATAATGCGTTACATCCTGCTATGACTAAGTCATTGATTGAGATGTTTCAAAATCCAAATATTAATCGGCATAATGCACAATTGATTTTTAATACGCATGAAATCAGCTTATTAGATTTGAATTTATTTAGGCGTGATCAGATTTATTTTGTTGAAAAGAACAATCAGACTGGTGTTTCTGATTTGTATTCTCTTGATGAATTTTCACCAAGAAAGTCAGAAAATATTCAAAAGGGATATTTACAAGGTAGATATGGAGCTATACCTGTTGTGAATTTGGAGGATATTGAATGGTAAGAAAGGTAGATCAGAAGAAGCGTGGAAAGGTTTCTAGAAAGACTAAAAAGATCATTCTAATTGGAGCTGAAGGAAAAAATCAAACGGAGCGAAAATATTTTAAGGCTTTTAATCAAGTTCAAAGTGAATACAAAATAATGGCAGGAAAAGGAAATAACACAGATCCAGTAGGTGTAGTCGAGGATTTACTAAAAAGTGCTAAACAAGAGGAATTAGATTTGAAGGACGGAGACATGCTTGCGTGTTTTATTGATGTTGATTTTAAAAATGGTAGAGATCAAGAATTGAGAGCTGCAATGAAATTAGCAAGGCAAAATAATATTTCTGTATTCTTATCAAATCCTTGCTTCGAAATTTGGTATTTGCTTCATTTTAGATATAGTACAAAACTATATGGTTCAAATGAGGAAGTAATCAAGGAATTGAATTCTTATATTTCGGATTATTCAAAAAGTAAAGATGTATATGACTTGATTGAAAATAAAATAGATCAGGCTCTTCTGAATACAAAAAGATTAGAAAGTTATCATTTGGAAAATGGAACAAATGATAGGTTAAAGAAACTTCCTTCAACAGAGGCATATAAATTGATTGAGATGATTCTAGAAAAGAGACATTAATCATGGAAACAAAGGAATATATTGAAAATAGAATTAATACGAAGATTCATGAATATGATGGTTTAAGTAAAAAGTATCATAGAGCACATGTTGGAATGATGATTGCGTGTTTTTGTTGTTTATTTGCGAGTGTTATCTTACATGTACTTTATTTGATTCTACCTATTGTATGGTTTATTTTAGGCAGCGTTATATTAATTGTGGCATGCTTATTCTTATTCTTCTTTGATGCGTTGAATGAATTTTCTGATAAAGCTTCATCTTATAAACACAAGGCTAGTATGTTAAGTTATGAGAAATATTTGTATTTAGGAAAATCAAATAATTTTGAGGTTTTCTCTTATCGTTGTGAAAGATTTATGTAGGCAGTGTTGTCTACATTTTTTAGTTTGAATTTATATATTTGATCGCAAAAATCATATTTTTAGTGAACTTCAGATGGCAGTATATCCAGCGTGAATTTGCCAAGTAAAGGTGAATTATTATATAATATGAAATTGTGAGCCTTAGAAGAGTTTATAGGAGATTTTTATTATGCCTAAAAAGAATGTTGAACTTTCACAGAAAGTGAAGGGTAATGGTAAGAAGAAAAAGAGAAAAAGTAGAAGAATATTAAGTAAATTAATGACTCTATTTATCTTTGTGAGTTTAGGGTTATTAATTTATCAAATAATCGAATTGAATTTATTGCCAACAAATTTATTGGTTCTAATTTCATTGGTTTTCGTTCTTTTATCATTGATTATTACTTTAATATTAAATTTCAAAGCGAAAAAATTCTTTTCCCGTTTATTCATGGGCTTAATAGCTTTATGTATGTGTGTAGGCTTAGGCTTAGGTAACTATTTCATTTATAAAACAGATAATACGTTTGATATAGTTACAAGCTTAGCGGATAGTACGGCAACTTCGACTTCGATTGTTGTGTTGAAGAAGTCTAAGATTAAATCAGAAAAGGATTTAAAGGGAAAGACAATTGGTACAATTCTAGAAATGGATAAAGAGCCAACAGAGCGCATGTTGAAGGATTTGGATAAGGATAAGATTAAATATACAACGAAGGATTATGTTAACTTGGATCATTTAATGAGTGCTTTTTATAATAAAGATGTGGATGCGATTTGTTTAAATGAAAAGTTCCGTGATCTATTGCATGAAACAGATATTTACTTTACTTTCCAAACAGATTCTCGTGTAGTGCATCAAAATGTACATTATACAAAGGTAAAGAAAAGTGATAATCCTAGTGATCCAGTTAATAATATTACGAAGGATGCGTTTACTGTATTAGTTAGTGGTAATGATTCGTATGGTACATTACAAGATTCTAATACGCGAAGTGATGCCAACTTATTATTAACAGTCAATCCTAAAACAGGAACAATTCTAATGACGAGTATTCCTCGTGATTATTATGTTGAACTTGCTTGTCCTGAAGAAGAGGCTTGTCCAGAAGGTGCTTATGACAAATTAACACATTCGGGTTTAATGGGTATAAAAACTACGGAAAGAACGATTGAAAATGCATTAGGTATTGATATTAATTATAATGTTCGTATTAACTTTTCGAGTGTAGTAAATTTAGTAGATGCCTTAGACGGTATTGATTTGGATATTAAAAAAGGTGAAGAAGTTGATATTTTCTATACGAATAGTCAGCCAGGTTTAAGTGTTGGTAAGCATCATGTGGATGGTGAAACAGCACTTGCGTTTGCACGTGAAAGACATGCCTATGCGGATGGTGACAACCAACGTGTGCGTAACCAACAAAAGGTATTTAAGGCTATGTTTAAACGTATCATTTCTCCTAAGATGATTACGAATTACGGTAAATTTATGGATGCCTTGGCCGTTGCGTTTGATACAAATATTTCTGGTAATGAAATCAGTGATTTTGTGAAGTATGAATTGACAAAGATGCCAAAATGGAAAATTGAATCGTATGCGATTGCTTCGGATGGGGATAATCAATTCTGTTATACATCACAATCCTATGCTTCTGTTGTTAAACAAAATGAGATTATGAATAAAGTGGCTAAAAAGAAGATTCAAGCGGTGTTGAATGGCAAAAGTTCAAATACAGTAAAGGATACTTCTGGATATTCTCAAAAGGCTAGTGAAAATAATGCGATTGGAAATACAGATGAATTAGAAGCTATGGGTATTATCAATCAAAAGAAAAATAAGAAATCTACAAAAGAAGATAAAGTAGCACCTGAAGAAAGCTATGAGCAACCAGATTATAGCTATGGCTATGATCAGTATGATTCCGATTCATATTATCAGGATGACTATTATCAGGATCCAGGTTATGAGGACTATGGTTATAATTAAGAGTTTTTGATTTAAATCAAAGACTCTTTTTTACGTATTAGTGATATACTTAGTTAAGAAGTGGTTATATTATGACTGGGGTGAGTGAAATGAAAAAAAGGGTATGTCCACGTTGTGGAAATGAAATTCAAAAAGGAGAAAGCTTTTGTGGGAATTGTGGAAGGTCAATTCCAAAGGAAAAAGATCATACGTACATCTATGTGGGTGGTGCTATGTTTGTAGTTATTTTTATTGTGATTATAGGATTAGGATTACTAGGAAGTGAATCTGATGAAACAAAGAATATCATAGTGGATGATTTATCAGAAATCGTACAGGATGAAGATCGAGCAGAAGATTATTTGGATACAACCATTCATACGAGTGGCTATTTATTCCGTAAAGAAGATGAGTTAGACATAGATATGGATTATGCGATTAGTTCAAGTACTAAAAGCTTTAAAAAGAAAAACTATGTATTGATTGATTCGGATGAATTAAAGAATGTGGGAAGTTTAAGCAAGATATCTATGGATGGAAGTCTAGAAAAGAAATCTGGAAAGATTGTATTTAATGTAGATTGTGTTACTGTGGATAAGAAGCTTTCAAAAAAAGAGGGTAAGAAGGAATTAGAAAAGAAACTAGGACTTAATGAAGAAAAGAAGGTCGTAGTTAAAGAAGAGCCAAGTGATACAGTGAAGGAAGGTTCTACTGCAAGTGTAGATGATATATTAAGTGATCCAGAGAAATATGCTGGAAAGCGTTTAAAGATACATGGCATGCTTCCACAGTCTGTATTAGAAGCACCAGATGGTAGATTGATTGTTACAGTTGATAATATGACTTTAGATAAACATATTGAAATACGTGGCGCTAGTCCTGACTTTGGTGGTTGTGAAGCTATGGTAATAGGAAATGTATTTCTAGAAAATGGTACACCAATTATTAATGCCTATTCATTTGAAGCACTTGGAAACACACTGAGTGCAGATACAAGTGATGCTTATTATCCGATCACAGATGGATATACGGGATATACAGATACATATGAAGCCAATTATGATATGGTGATTCGAAATGATTATTCTACGAGTGCTGCAAAGGTAGATATAATAAAAAAGGGGCAACTTGTTAAGATTCGAGACATGAAGAGTACGGGTCAAGATGGATGGGGATTGATTGAGCCTGGTAAATGGGTTTGTATTGAGGATTGGAATAAAGGAATGACCTATTTAACGAAAGTAAATTAGAATTTTTATTAATAACAGCTCGGGAATTTCTCGAGCTTTATTTTTTTGTTGAGTTATATTTCCATTCATTTTATAATAAGTATATTACTACGGAGAGGAAGTATTATTTATGTTTTGTAAAAATTGTGGGCACAAATTAAGTGATGACGCTAAGTTTTGTTCGAATTGTGGAACAAAGGTTGAAGTTGAAACGGAAGCTGAGGTTGAAGAAATTGTTGAACCATTAGAAATTGTGGATGAGACACAGACTGAAGAGGTATCGAAAACTTCAGAGACATCTAAGGATGAAGAAAAATCTGAATCATCCCAACCACCTGTATCCGAATGGTATTATGTAGAAAATAATGATTCTAAGGGATCTTTTACTTTAGATGAAATGAAGGGGAAGCTTGAATCCAATGAAATTAAAGCGAGTACTTTAGTTTGGAAAGCAAGTATGACAGACTGGAAAAAGCTTGAGGATACAGAATTAGCTGAATTCTTACATGTAGATACAGAAAAAGACTGGTACTATGTAGAAAATAATGATTCAAAGGGACCATTCTCATTAGAAGAAATGAAGAGCATGATTTCACGTGGTGTATTAAATAACGATAGCTTTGTATGGAAGACTGGAATGCAAGACTGGGTTCGCCTAAAGAATACGGAGCTTGCTACTAAGAGTCCTGTAGCACCTGTATTTACAAATACGAATACAGCTACATCAACATATGCATATACAAGTGTTAAAGAAAAGAATATTGGCCTATGCATCTTATTATCTTTTGTGACATGCGGATTCTATTGTCTATATTGGTTATACTGCCTGGCAAAAGATTTAAATGAACTATGTGAAAGCCAGGGACAGGAAAAAGGATCAGATGGTGGTCTTGTTCTTATCTTAAGCATTGTGACATGTGGCATTTATCAAATTTACTACATGTATAAAGCGGGTAAATTAATTTCAAGCCTAACACGCAGTAATGGAACACACCCAAGTGATGATAGTGTTATCTTATTGATTCTATCTATCTTTGGACTTCCATTGATCTCTTATTGCATCATTCAAAGTAATATCAATGACTTCGCAAAAAATTAAGAAATTAGGAATAGTTGTACTACTATTCCTTCTTTTATTCTTCTATAAATGTCCCTTTCAAACAATAACAGGCATACCATGCCCAGGATGCAATATGACAACAAGCCTCTACTATCTTCTTCATACGGATATTGAACGATCCTTGTACTACCATGCACTTTTAATACCTACCATGCTTATTTTTTTGGCTTGTGTTTATTTTCGAAAGAATGAGAAGATTATTAAAATCCTATTGATAATATGGTGCATTCTTATGATTACGTATTATATTTATCGAATGATTATGTATTTTCCAAATAGTCCCATGGTATATGATAAAAATAGTTTGATTTATTTTATATTTAGACATGTATAATGTCAATTAAAGGCATATGGTGGAATCAAAAGGAGGACAAGCATATGTCAAACATGTATTTCACAATTACTGGATTCAATCATTATTATGGAGATTCATTTTTAGAAAGAGAAATGGTCGTATATTTAAAGAAAGAAAAGAATAATGAATATGATAAAGAAGCAATCAGTGTAAATTATCCTGGTTTAGGAAAGATTGGTTATGTAGCCAATAGTCCATATACTGTCATTGGAGAAAGCTATAGTGCAGGTAGATTATATGACAAGATTGAGGATGAGGCACAGGAAAAGGTATGGCTAAAGCTAGATAAGGGAATTGTTTGTGAACTCATAGAGTAGAAAAAAAGGAAACATGAAAAAAGGGTTAATCTTATTATTATGCTTATCGTTATTGGGTTGTAGTAAATCAATAGTTTCTACAGATGGTTCTGTAGATAAAACGCTTTGCGAAAAAGTGAATGAACAATACAATTCATTGCCAGATTCACTAAAGAAGGAATGTAAATCCATTGTCCTATGTGATTTAGATTCATTTGAAATCAATGACGAAGAGATTGTGGATGGCAATTATAAAGACAATACGGTGATGTTGTTAGTGGATGAGCGAACGAAGTCCATCAAGGATTATAAGGCTGTATTAGTACATGAAATTGGGCATATCTTAGATGATACGTATCATTATTCTTCATCCAAGAAATTTAAAAAGCTTTATGAAGATAATGGTGTTGAATATTATGATTTGGGCATTCATAATGCGAATGAATTCTTTTGTGAGGCATTAAGCTTATATATCACAAGTCCTAAGGAGTTAAAGGATTGGAATGTGGATGTGTATGAATATCTGAAAACTGATATTTGTTTTTGATCTCATCCTTGTAGATGGGTTTTAAAGAAAAAAGATTGTGGATTATTGTTCCACAATCTTATCTAAGCTATGAATAAATTCTACAACCATCTTACGCTTGATATCATCGATTTTTACTAGCTTGTTTAAGGCTTCAATTTCGTCTTCATTTTCTAGACAAACGATTTCTCGTCTTAATCGGTCGATTTCATCTTCTAAACGATTTTGTTCTTTAATATACTGTTCATGAACTTGCTTGATTTGATTGTATAATTGATTCTCCATGTTTACACCGCTTTCTTTAATCATCATATAGTAAACGGGAGTAGAAAACAACTTATTTTTCAAAATGATTTGAGTTTTCACTATTTCTTTGATAAACTAAATTCAAAGCGATGACAAGAAGGAGTAATTTATACTGATTCTTTAGAGAGCAGGCGTCTGGTGAAAGCTTGTGTGTTGGGTAAATGAAGGTAGTCTTTGAGTTGAATTTATGAATTGAAGTAGTAAATTTCGTGACACAGCGTTAATGTGAATGAGAATAAAATTAGGTGGTACCACGTCAAGCACGTCCTATGGGGATGTGCTTTTTTATATTTACGGAAAGGATGATTGTGGATGACGTTGGAAGCAAAATATAATCATTTAGCAGTAGAAAATGATAAATACCAAAATTGGATTGAAAAAGGGTATTTCACAGCGGGCGATATGACAAAACGCCCATATTGTATTGTGATCCCTCCACCAAACGTAACTGGAAAGCTACACTTGGGACATGCATGGGATACAACTTTACAAGATATTTTATGTCGTTATAAAAGATTAAAAGGATACGATGTATGCTGGGTTGCAGGTATGGACCATGCGGGTATCGCAACACAGGCAAAGGTGGATGCTCGTTTAAAATCAGAAGGCATTTCACGCTATGACATTGGTCGTGAAAAATTCTTAGAAAGAGCATGGGAGTGGAAAGAAGAATATGCTTCTACCATTCGTAGCCAATGGGCTAAATTAGGATTATCTTTAGACTATAGTCGTGAACGCTTTACATTAGATGAAGGATTAAGCCATGCGGTTCGCAAAGTCTTTGTAGACCTATATAATGATGGATTGATCTATCAAGGTGAAAGAATCATTAACTGGGATCCTGAAGCTAAAACTGCATTGTCTAACATTGAAGTAGAACACAAAGAAATCATGGGTCACATGTACTACTTTAAATATAAAGTCGTAGAAACAGGACAAGAATTAGTTATTGCGACTACACGTCCAGAAACAATGTTTGCCGACCAAGCAATTTTTGTTCACCCAGACGATGAAAGATATAAAGACATCGTTGGAATGCATGCGATCAACCCTGCAAATGGAGACAAGCTTCCAATTATGGCCGATGACTATATTGACATGAGTTTTGGTACAGCTGTAATGAAATGTACACCAGCACATGATCCTAACGACTTCGCATTAGCTAAAAAATACAACTTGCCAATGCCTATCTGTATGAATCCAGATGGAACTATGAATGACATGTGCGGTAAATACGCAGGTATGGATCGTTTTGAATGTCGTGAAGCATTAGTAAATGACTTTAAAGAAGCAGGTGTAGTGGATCATATTGAAGAACACTTACACCAAGTAGGACACTCTGAAAGAACAGGTGTTATTGTAGAACCTTACTTAAGTAAACAATGGTTTGTTAAGATGAAACCATTGGCTGAAGAAGTATTAAAAAATCAAGAAATTGAAGACCAAAGAATCAACTTCGTACCACCACGTTTCAATAAAACATTTGAACAATGGCTAGAAAACATTGAAGACTGGTGTATTTCACGTCAGTTATGGTGGGGACACCGAATTCCAGCATGGACAAACAAAGAAACTGGTGAAATCTATGTAGGAATGGAAGATCCAAAAGACATTGAAAACTGGACACAAGACGAAGACGTATTGGATACATGGTTCTCAAGTGCATTATGGCCATTCTCAACACTTGGCTGGCCAGAAACTACAGCCGATTTAGAACGTTATTTCCCTAATGATGTATTAGTAACAGGATATGACATCATTTTCTTCTGGGTAGCTCGTATGGCATTCCAAACACGCTACTGCATGAAGAACCGTCCATTCAAGGATGTATTGATTCATGGACTTGTTCGTGATACACAAGGACGTAAAATGTCTAAATCATTAGGAAACGGAATTGACCCAATGGATGTGATTCAAGAAAAGGGTGCTGACGCATTACGTTTCTTCTTAACAACAAACTCAACTCCAGGACAAGACTTACGTTTTGATGAAACAAAGATGGATGCAAGCTGGAACTTCATCAACAAGATTTGGAACGCAGCTCGTTATGTTCAAATGCAAATTGGGGATACAAAACCAGAACTAGACATGACAAAAGCCAATAGCGTAGACAAATGGATCTTAGCACGCTTTAACGAAGTATTAGACCACGTTTCAACAAATATGGACAAATATGAATTGGCAATTGTGGGAAATGAACTATATAGCTTTGTATGGGATGATTTCTGCAGCTGGTACATTGAACTATCAAAAGCCACCCTATATTCAGAAGACGAAAGCTTAGTAGCCAACACAAAAGCCGTTCTTTATACAGTTATGATGGGAATTCTAAAAGTATTATCTCCATTCATGCCATTTGTGACAGAAGAAATCTATTTTAACTTGCCACACGATAAAGAAAGCTTAAACGTAGAAACATGGCCAGAAAAAGTTGAGTTTGAATATACAGACGCCGAAAAAGACGAAATGGCATTAGTAATCAGTGCTATTCAAACCGTTCGTGAAATCAAGGTTGAATATGCAATGAAACCAAGTGAAGATTTAACAATCTCACTACACAACGACAATGGATATGTAGCACTAAATTCAGAATCAACAGCCATCCTTGCACGTATGGCACACGCTACAGTAAAAGAAGACTTAAATACAGAAGATGTATTATCACGTACAATCGAAAAGGCTGTATTAACAGTCGCAATGGATGCATTAATTGATTTAGAAGAAGAAAAAGGAAAACTTGAAAAGGAAATCGCACGCCTAGAAAGCGAAATCAAACGTTGTTCAGGCATGTTGAAAAATCCTGGATTTGTCAATAAAGCTCCAGAAGCTAAGGTCAATGCCGAAAAAGAAAAACTAGCTTCATACACTGAAAAGCTAGAAATGACAAAAACACAATTAGATAACATCCTTAAGAAATTAGGATAGAACAAATCAAACGCCCAGTGAAATCACCGGGCGTTATTTCTTTAACTGATAAAAATACTATATATGCAGTTGATATTTATATAATCGAAGGTGTAGTTTATTTTTAGGACTTTTTAGATTTAGTAATTAGATTGAGTATTAAATGTTTCTTATTTCTTTTATTCAAATAAATAAAGAACTCTAAATTAAAAAGAGAGTCATTTTATTAGAAGTGCTCTCTTTGAGAATTAAGTGAATTAGCGTTTGGTAAAATGTAAGTTAGTGATATTTGTGTTTATGATCAGCCAAAACTTTTCCTGCTTTACTTTTTTGTTTAGAATTTGATTTAGTATTGGCTAATGTTTTAGCAGCTTTACTAATTTTAGGACCTGAATGACGAGCCATATAAAATACCTCCTTCCGATTCTTGCTAGAATTTTTTAATATGTTCTTGATGTTGTGTGACTGTGCCCGTTACGTGTTGTTGTTGTTTTGACACGAATACGTCCTGTCTTAGTAATTTGAGTTGTAATTTTTATACTGTTTTTTTTACTCATGACAATGCCTCCTTCTAGAAAAAGAAGCAGCCTAAATTGATGATTTTGTTTGTTTTCAACATATAATTGTGATACTATTGATTTGGTTTGAGGTTAATATCACATGTTGGTATCAATCTATGGTGGCTCTGTTAACATAGGGCTGCTTTTTTTTCGTTTATATAGTAGCATAAAAGTTAAAAGAAGTAAATGCACAAACGTGAAAAAATCACGTATAAATATTTACATAGCTAAAATATGTAGTATAATATACTTGTAAAAGGAGAAAGAATATGCTTATAGGGGTAAATGTACAAAATTTTAAATCGTTCAATGATTTAACTGCTTTTAATATGATTGCTTCGAATAAATTAAGAAAGCAAAAAGAAAGATTGTATGAATCTGATACAATATCACTTTTGAAAAGTACTGTGATTTATGGACCTAATGCTAGTGGTAAATCTAATTTTGTAGAAGTATTGCGCTTTATGAAGGAGTGCGTTATAAATCAAGAAATTCCAATTGAATCATATAATTGGTATTGTAGAAATCATGAAGAAAACAAAGAAATAATTTCATCTTTTTCAGTTCAATTGTTATTGAATGAGGATTTTTATGAATATGGATTTGATGCTATCTTGAATACACAAACAATCAAAGATGAATGGATTGTAAATTTAAATAAAAAGAAAATCTTATATCAGAGAAATAATGATGGAAAACCTTTAAATGGTTTAAATTTAGGAAAAGAAGATCGTATGCGTATGGAGATTTATTTAGATGATTTTCTGCATAATGACAAATCATTATTTTTAACAGAAATGAATAGAAATAAAAGCTTTGATAAAGATTCTGAATTAAGTGTGTATCATAGAATCTATAATTGGTTCGTAAAAGATTTGAATGTGGTTTTACCAGATATGCCATTAACAAATTTTGCATACTATTATGATGAAAGTACATTGAATAATATAAAGAAAATTGTTCGTTCATTCGATACAGGTATTGAGGATATTGAAATTAAGGATATGAGTGAAGAGCAACTTCAAAACAAGATTGGTATTTCACTCTATAAAGATGTCATAAGTGAATTGAAAAAGAAGGTTCAAAAACAGAGGCAAGAACTCAATTTATCAATGCGATCTAAAAAGGAATTTTTTAATATTACTATGAATGACAATTATGATTTGGAGATTAAGACCCTATGTTTTAAACACGGGAAATCCATGTTAGATTTTGAATTTTGTGAAGAATCAGATGGTACAAGACGTATATTTGATTTTTTAGATATATTATTTAATAAAAATAAAAATAGTGTATATGTTATTGATGAAATGGAGAGAAGCTTACATCCGAATTTATTTAAGCATTTTATAGAATTGCTAAATCAATATCAAAAAAAATCAAATATACAAGTTATATTTACAACTCATCAATCTGAAATTATGAGTCAAGATTTGTTTAGAAGAGATCAAATATGGTTTGTTGAAAGAGATAAAAATAATGACTCAAAAATATATTCTCTAGATACATTTAACGAAAGATTTGATAAAAAAATTAGTAAAGCTTATCTAGAAGGTCGATATGGAGCGATACCTCAATTCAAATCTTTTAATATAGATGAGTTAGAATGATTCCAATTTCGCTGTATACAGGATTTAATCAAAGACCTTCAGATTTGCTCACAAAGAAAGAACCATATAAAAAGTACTTTATTATTTGTGAAGGTGCTAATACAGAGACTTTTTACTTTACAAATTTGATAGACAATAAAAGAGAATTAGGTTTTAGGTCAACAGTAGATATCATCTTAATGGAGAAAACTGGAGAACATAAGAATTTATCATACGCAAAAAGTCTCGTGAAATTTGCAAAAGATAAGAGAAACGAATTAATTGAAAAAGAAATTTTTAATGCTGAAACTGATGTTATAATTGTAATTTTTGATTTAGATATCTTTAACGCAAAAGTGAAAGATATCGATGAAATATTTAAAGAAGAAGATGATCATTTGATATTTGGCTTTACCAATCCGGAGTTTGAGTTGTTCTTGTTGCTACATATAAAAGATTCATACAATCAGGTCATTAAGCCAAATGAAGAAATCATTTTAAATAATCAAAAAATAGGAAATAAAAGGCCTTGCGAATATTACTTATGGCAACAAACAAATATGAATTCCAAAAAGAATCCTTTAATCGGAGATTTATCAAAAGAATTATTAATGGCAATTGAACAAGAAAAGTATTTAAACCAGGATAAGGAAATGTGTTTAGAGAAAATCAGTAGTAATATTGGACAAATCTTAGAAAAAATTATTCGTGATGAGCGATAGTGCTATTAATAGAGTACTATTCATAAAAATATCCTGTTCTTTTGACCTGCGATGAAACAACCTGGTTAAAAAGTATTGATTATTTATTTTTATAAGGTAAAATAGAAAACAGTAGAAATGGTTGCTTACGAGGCGACTAGTGAAAACCTTCTTTCTATTGAATAGATTGGAGGTTTTTATTTTATATATCTAGTGAGATTGTAGAATGTTTAAATCTTCCTGCACAAATACTAAATCTATTGGTGCATAATCAATAATTATGTTAGAAAGAGGTTTTGAGGAACGTAAAATTATGAATGTTGTAAATGGGAATTATGAAGCATTTGATATAAACATACCTTATGTAAGAGATGCAATTTTGTATTATACGATACAACAATATTTTAATAATAATGATAAAAAGACTTGTGAGTTTATTCATCAGATTGAAGAAACTCATGGTTTTAGTTTTCGAAATGGATTGAAAATGAATATTCCGTTATTATCTAAATTACTTAATACTACAGATAAACAATTTTACGCACGTTATGGAGAATGGTAAAGAAAAGTTTCGCTAATTTAACTGATGATGTGATATTAGTTAAAAAAGGGGATGAAGCTTATCCGAAATTATTAGCTACAACGAAAGAGGCACCACCATATTTGTTTTTAAAAGGGAATGTTTATTTGTTAGAAGAGAAATCTGTTTGTGTTGTAGGTAGTAGAAATGCTAGTGAAGAATCAATGAAAAAAACAGAGCGTATTGTAAAATCTCTTGTTAAAAGAAATATCGTTGTAAATGCAGGGTTAGCAAGAGGTATAGATACAGCAACTCATACTGCTGCATTAGCCAATGGTGGAAGAACGATAGCTGTCATTGGTACACCAATCAACCAGTATTATCCTAAAGAGAATAAGGATTTACAAATTCAAATTGAAAGGAATGGGTTAGTAGTATCTCAATTTCCACCATGTAATACTATTAATAGATGGAATTTTCCAACACGTAATGGAGTGATGAGTGGTCTTTCACTCGCAACTATCATCATGGAAGCAAAAGAATCGAGTGGTGCATTGAAACAAGCCGATTATGCATTAAAACAGGGTAGAGATGTTTTAATTCCACAATCTGCTATTGATAATCCTTTAATTCAATGGCCAAAAAAATATGTTAGTAAAGGTGCTCATGCATTTAAAACATTAAAAGAGGTTCTACAGACTTTAAATAGAAATGAGTTGTTTTTAAACAAGTTCAATGATGAGATTGTAGTAAGTACTGTTGAAATGGATTGATTGGATGAACATTATTAGTACTTGGTGATACTCTTTATAAATAACTTTTGGGGTATTCGTTAGTTTACGAATACAAAATTAATTAAGGAGGACCCTAAGAATGAGAGATGTTTATAAAGTTGCTAAATACTTTGTTAAAAATGATGCAGATTCTTTGCCAAACACAAATGAAGGAAATATGAAGCTTCAAAGTTTACTTGTATTTGCTAATATGATCAATGTTGCAGAGTATGGCGAATTGTTATTTGATGATGAGGTATATGTTTTTAAAAATGGTTGATTTGTTGGAAGAGTAAGACTTCACCATGAAACTGATTATAGTGGCTTAAAACGAGACAGTGATATCGTTGAATTAGATTTTACAGATAGTGAATATGCTGTTTTGAATATGATTATGTCTATCTTTGGAAGTGCATCAGCTAGAGAACTTTCTGAAATTACCCATACATTAAATTTTTGGAAGGAAACGGATTGTTTTTATAAAAGAAACTCATTTGCAAATATGATGTTATATGATGAAGAGATTGATCGGATAAAGGAAATTATTAATGCATACCTAGAATCTTTGAAGGATGTTATGGTTAGAGAAATCATTAATGGAATTAGTTTTTTTATGATGGATTTCAATTAACGGATGATTTGATTGAACGATTAAAATCATTTGCATTAGATGCGGATGACGATTCATATACTGTATATTTGGATGATGTAAGTCTAGCTATTTATTAATGTGCTGTATGACTGAGTAAGTGATTCTTTAAAAAAGCATTTAAAGATGGATGTGGGTATTGATTTTTTAATCTTAATTTTGAAATATTGAAATACAATGAGGGTTAAAAAAGTGTGGTAAGGAAAGCTTGTTGATATATTATCCCTCTGTTAAGATGAGAAAATAATGGATAAAGCAATCTGGCAAAAAAAGTTATGTGTAATTACTCAAATTTTTCATGCTTTATCTAAAAAAATGTGGTACATTACTAATGACGAAGGTAGCCAAGGGCTATAAACTGATGAATCACTATCGTAACCAATCGGTAGGGTTCATCTTTTATTTTTAAAGTCACATTTAATAAAATGGGATATAGACATCATTAATGTCAAATAGGCTTGTACAATTTACCTGTAAGTGAGGTAATGAAATATGTGTACAGAATTTAATTTAAAAATAGATGAATCTACTGAGTTGCTAGATACAAGAACATTCGATAACTACGATACGAATGAGTTACTACAATTATCTGATGCCATTAAGCAGTCATGCTTTGAATTTCTATTCAGCTCTCATATTGAGTACTGCCCTTATTGTGGAAGTATTCATATTGTTAAGGCCGGAAAAAACAGTAAAGGAAGACAACGCTATAAATGTAATAATTGTAAACGAAGATTCATTAATAGTACAAATCATCTAATGCATTGGTCCCACTTATCAAAGGAACAAT
>OHJI01000328.1_pt1 | contig 22121 bp, 18 predicted proteins | sample 1568571 | NCBI WGS metagenome assembly OHJI01 (sample SAMEA3879583, study PRJEB24766) | human gut metagenome | biome: human-associated habitat; feature: feces | place: USA | collected 1985/1987
AAAAAAAACTAATAAATGAACTAATATAATTATTATTCCAAGAACAGAAAATATTTGTATGAACATTTTGGGAAATATCTTTAATTTTTTCATTTCCTCTCCAATTTATATCCTACATTTCTTATAGTAGTTATACAGTCTAATTGTAATTTTTTTCTAAGTTCTTTTATATATACATCTATTACTCGATCATAAGGAGTTTCTTCGCTATCTTTCCATACATAATCAATAATTTGCATTCTTGTTAACACTTGTCCATTATTATCCAATAAACATTTTAATACTTCTAGTTCTTTTGCATTTACATCTATTTCTTCACCATTTATTTTAGCTGTATAGCTATTAAAATTAACCGATAGATCCTTATATTCAAACTTCTCTAAATGTCCATAATTCTTCTTAATTAAAGAATCTATTCTAGCCTTTAAGACCGGCAATGAAAATGGCTTTTCTATATATCCATCTGCCAGATTAGTAAACGCATCAATTTTATATTCTTCATCACTAAATGCAGTCAGGATTAGAATTGGTAAATTGCTTTTCTTTCTAATTTCTTTCAATACTTCTAAACCATTTATAAAAGGTATCTGTATGTCTAAGATAACCAGATTTATATCGCTATTAAATTCTGACAAGGCTTCTCTTCCATCTTTAGCTTGAATAACAGTATATCCAAATTCTGAAAGATATTCACTTAATCCCTCTCTTATCATATTATCATCTTCAACAGTTAATATTTTCATATATACCTCCACTTAAGCCTATATTTTTATATTATACAGCATATTATTTGATATTTAAAAGCAAAAAAATTTTTGGTGCTTTTCAGCACCAAAAATTTTATTTATTGTCAATTAATAATTCTTTTGGATTCCTTCTTAATATATTAAATGAAGAAATAATCAAAGATACAAGAAGTACTAAACTCATAAATATAACTACATAAAATATGAATTTAGGTAATACATTTATATCTAAACTTGATAATGTCTTGTTAAATCCTTCAGCTTCTGCCCCACCACCTAATTGGCTAGATGCAGATTGTCTAGCTATTTGTTTAGCTATATCACCAGTAACCTTATTCAATATATTATTTCCAAGCTTTTCAGCTGTATACCTAGCTAAGAAATAAGAGCCAACATATGCGGGGATTGATATAAATACCATCTCAATCAGGAATTGACCAAAAATTTCTAATTTTGATATACCTAATGATAGTAATACTGCTATTTCCTTCTTTCTGGCATTCATCCATAATAATAATAATAATGAAACTACAACTCCTGCAAATATTAATGAGCCAGCAAATAATTTATTTGAAATTGAGTAGATACCTGATATAGATTGTTGTAATGCAGGATAATTTGATGAACTTTTAATCAAACTATATTCTCTCCAATTTATATCTAATTTCTCAATCTCTTTTATTACACTATCAAGATTCTTATCACCTTTTACAAAGAATGTTGCATCCTGGTATACAGCTGTATCTTCTGTATTACCATAAACTTTAGCAGCTGTATGAACATCAGTAATTAATGTATTTTCGTATAGTTCCTGTGCTGCACTTACTCCACCACTATTATGCCCATCGAATAGACCTTTAATTTCTACTTCTACTGTTTCATCTGCTTGTTTCTCGTTATCAGCGTCAAATAAATTAGATTTTATTTTTATCTTATCTCCAACTTTAAGATTATTTTTTTCAGCTAAATCTTTATGCATTAAGATTTTATTTTTATCTTCATTTTCTAAATGCTTTCCTTCTACTAATTTATATGCTCCTGATACAAATTTTGTTTCTTTTGATGAGTCGTTAACCCCGGTTAACATAACTGTTCTTTTGAAATTCTTCGCTCTTTTAGGTGATTGATTCGCAAGAGTCTCTTTAGTTTCAATAATATCATAATCAACTAAATCTGCAACACTGTTTATTCTTTTTACATAGGAGTCTATACTATCTGTTTGAGCTATCTTTTTAATATCTTCACCTTTTACATTTCCTCCACCTCTAGGTGTTCCTGGATTTACTTGTCTATTTATCTCCATAGAAAAACTATTTGTTATATTAGCAAATGTTTCTTTTGAGGCTCTGTCCGTAGCATCTTTAATAGATAAACTTATAAGACTTAAAGTTGACATAGCCAAAATAACTAACATAATAATTATTGATTTTAAGCTTTTTCTAGTTATATAAGCAAATGCATTTTTTATCATTATTCAACCTCCAAATTCATTTTATTTACTTTTTTTAACTTCTTACCACTTAGCTCTAAAATGATATCTGCAGAATCTGCTGCTTCCTTACTATGTGTTACAACTATTACACATTTATTCCTTTCTTTAGCTAATGTCTTTAATATATTAATTATTTCTCCGGCAGTAACACTATCCAGATTACCAGTAGGCTCATCAGCTAGTATTATTGGAGCATCTGATACCAATGCTCTGGCAATAGCTACTCTTTGCTGCTGTCCACCAGATAATTTCATAACATTTCTTTTTATTTGTTTTTTATCTAAGCCTAGTTCAAACAAGATACTTTCATCTGCTGATTTATTCACTAATCTAATATTTTCAATCGGCGATAAATAATCTATTAAATTATAGTTTTGAAATACTAAAGATATATTATTTTTTCTATGATTACTATATCCTTTCTTTTGTATATCTTCATTCTTAAACAATATTTGTCCTGTTTGAGGTTTATCGAGTCCAGCAAGTAAGGAAAGAAGTGTAGATTTTCCTGCTCCTGACTTTCCTACTATCGCATAAAACTTCCCAAGTTCAAATTTTTGATTTACTCCTGACAAAACTTTTTCTTTAGAATTGGCATAACTATATGATACATTCTTTATTTCTAATATTTCCATCATTTTCTCCTAACTTATTTTTGATAATATTTCTTTAGGCTTCTTGATTAATATTAATGAAGAAGCAAATACAACTGATAAAACAATAATACTTATTAATATTAAATAACTTTGTCCAAGTGTTGTAATATTTAACATAAAACTATCATTTATTAAACTTCCGCCAGAAATCATTGAGTCCTCTGAGTTAACGATTCCACCTGCAATTACTTTTAGTAATACATTTCCTAAAAATAAGGAAGATATTATACTTGGTATCGATATGAATAATAACTCGAATATAAATTGCATTATAATTTGTATCTTAGATGTTCCAATAGATAAAAATATACCTATTTCATAAATTCTTTCTCTTAACCATAGAATCAAGATTAATGAAAGAACAACCATCCCACCTAACATAATAGAATAAGTCATTATTTTTATTATGTGTTTTATTCCACTCACTGACTCCAAAGACTCTTCAAACGCATTAGAATCTTTTTCAACAAAATACTTTGACTCATCAATTTTAAGCTCTTTTAATTTGTTTAAGGCTAAGTCTGTAGATTCTGCACTACCAGAATACATTAAAATTTTATTTGCGATTTTATTATTTTCTGATTTATTTAATATCTCTTGACTTGTTGAATAATCTACAAACACCATATTTTCACTAAAATCCGAAGATAGCCCTGTATACGTTTCATGTTTTTTACCAGAAAAGATCCCTATAATTTTAAATTTATGACTTTTTATTTTTCCACTTTTTTCAATATCTAGTAATTCAAGATCAACTTCATCACCTAATTTTAGATTGTTTTGTTTAGCAAATTCTTCATGAACAATAATTGAATCCTTATCATTTTCTCCTATATTTTTACCTTCTTTAATTGTAAACACTCCACTACTAAATAAAATATTTCTTTTAGTATTATTTGTAGCTTCGAGTGAAACAACATTCTTAAATTCGTCAGATAAATCTTCTCTATTTATTCTTTGTTCTCCGCTAACTACTTTAGCATCTTTTAGCTTTGCTAATCCATCATATTGCATTATTATTTCTTCAATTTCTTTTAATTTTTCAATATCTTTAAATTCATTAACATTAAAATAGTTACCATCTTTTCTTGTTATTGATATTGAAGAATTAGAACTTTCATATAAAGCCTTTTCTATTTCATCGCTTGATTTCATTATTGTTAAACAAGAATACAAGCAAGAAAGAACTATAGTTAATATGATAAAAATTATTAAAGTTCTATTTCTCTTTCTTGTAATATATGCTATAGCATTTTTTATCACTTTCCTAACTACTCCTTTCTATTTTCTTACTCCATAACTAATTGCATCTACTGGACAAGCATTTTTTCATAAATTATTCCTCCTTTATTTTTTTCACAATAGCATTTTATAGCTACTTTTAATATCATTCTACATACCTTTTATGAAACGTTGATGAAATATAATTTTTTATTTTTCCTACACTTTGAATTATACAGGAAGCCAGTCTGTAATTTGGTGGTATCTTTGCCAATCTTGACAGTAATCCCCATAATTCTGTTAGCCACGGTCGATACCTCCTTCCGTAAAAATGGGCATAAAAAACAGATTTCTTCAGGCATGAAAAAAGCACCAACCACTCTGATATGATACCTCTGAAGTAGACAAGGTAAATAACCAAAATCTACTTTGGAGGTATTTTTATGGGAAGAAAACCCAAGTGTACGATTGAAGAAAAAATTTCTGCTGTCGAGGATTATCTGAATGGAATACGTTCTGTCTCTGAAATTATGGTAGATTTATCTATAAAAAGTACACGAACTATAAGAAACTGGATACTGGCATATCAAAATGGGGGAATAGAAGCCCTCTGCTCTGTTACAGCTAACCATTCCTATTCCAGTGAATTTAAAATTGAAATGGTTCGGAAGTATATCAACGGGGAAGGATCGGTTACCGATTTATGCGCCAGATATGGAATTCCTTCACATGCAACACTACAAAAATGGATTTCGTTGTATAATGCCAATAGAGAACTTAGGGATTATGATTCCAAGAGGGAGGTCTATATGGCAGAAGCAAGAAGAAAGACAACGCTAGCTGAACGTAAAAAAATCGTCGAATACTGTATTACCCACAACCGGGATTATAAAGGAACAGCTTCTCTATATGATGTTTCTTATAGCCAAGTGTATTCATGGGTCAGAAAATATGATATTGCTGGAGAAGATGGTCTATCCGATAAACGTGGACACAACAAAACGGATGATGAAGTTGATGAACTGGAGCGGCTGCGCCGGGAGAACCTTCGACTAAAGCGCCAACTTGAAGAAAAAGATATTGTGGTGGAACTGTTAAAAAAAGTGAAGGAATTCGAAGGGATGTGAGGCTTGGAAAACTACGGTTTGAATCAAAATATCAGGCAATAAAATATTTTTACGAAAAAAACAATGGAGTATCAACTGGATGTGCAAACAATTGGGCATATCACACGCTGCTTACTATAAATGGCTGCACCGGACAATTCCAGAGCAGGAATCCGAGAACACAAAACTGGCAGAACTGATAAAGGAGTATGACGAGCGGTTCGGACATATCTTGGGATACAGGCGGATGACAAGCTGGATCAACCATTTCAATCACACCAGCTACAGCAAAAACAGAGTTCACAGAATCATGAAGAAGCTGGGAATTCATTCTATTATCCGTAAAAAGAAGAAGAAATACCAGTCGTCCAGACCGGAGACAACAGCGGAAAATAAGCTGAAGAGTGGATTCAATGCAACGAAACCTAATGAGAAATGGGCTACGGATGTTACGGAATTCAAGGTTCCTGAGACTGGCAGGAAACTATATCTCAGTGTCATCATTGATCTATATGATCGATTTCCAGTTGCGTATGTCATAAGCGGAAGAAATGACAATAAGCTTGTGTTTGACACATACGATAAGGCTCTCAAAGATAATCCGGATGCCAGGCCGATTTTTCATTCTGACAGAGGTTTTCAGTACACGAATAAAATATTTCAGAAAAGGCTTCGTGAACAAGGCATGAAACAGTCTATGTCCCGTGTTGGACACTGCATTGATAATGGTCCTACTGAAGGATTGTGGGGGATTATCAAATCAGAGATGTATTGTATGTATAAGATAACCGATGAGGTATCTTTACGTTCGGCAATCGACAAATATATAAAGTTTTATGCCGAAGAAAGACTTCAGGAAAGATTCCATTGCAAAACGCCACTGGAAGTACGAAGCGAAGCATTATCGGCGGAAACCCCGACACAATATCCGATTGCAGAGAACAAAAGAATAGAAGCATACAAAGCAAAGTGGTGTGCATAAACGTCTCATAACATAAATATCCGCCACACTGAGTCAAATGTGGCGGATATCTATAAACTTATTTTATATTTTTTACTTGTCTACTTGACAGGGGGCTGATCACTCTCTGTTGAAAGTGCTTTTTATATATCTTCTGATTACAATTCAAAATGTATTTTAACTATATCATTTAATTGTCTGGATATATCTGAAAATGGTAAATTTAAATCCAATGTTTTAACTGATATTTGATTACCACTCATCTGATATACATTATCTGGTTGAATATCCTCATCTGTCTTTGCATATAGCAACATTCCTGAAACTTCATGTTCTTGCTGTCTAAGTTCGTAATCTTTGTTTTTTACATATGTAAAAATCTGATACAAATTATTAGAATAAAGTGTATGTTTGTCATATTTCACCTGAGTTGTATGTGAATAATATTTTGCGTCTATGATGAGTACTGTATTATCTTTTTGCAATGAAATATCACTCTGCATAATTGGAAGCAATGTATCCTCTCCATCATCCAATTGCCATGATATTCGGGACGCATTTACTGAAAGCTGTGGAAATTCTTTCTTATAATATTGAAGAATAAATTTCTCATATAAATAACACATTCGCTGCTCATCTATAAAATCCATTAGTTTTGTATTACCATATGAATTGGTTTGAAGTAGTCCTTTTACAACTAAATAACATATAGAAATCATCATTTGATATGTCTGATTCGTTCTATTGTATTGAATATTCCAATTAACAGTATTTAAATCAATCAACTCAACATCTGCAAAAAATACCATAAGTTTTTTTAGTTCTTTTTTTCTTTTTGCCGAAATGTCTGACTTTAAAAGCAAATGCACTGTTGATTTTAAAATTCTGTTCATCAATCCATTCACTGAAAACTCATCATATGAACACACCATCTGACTCTTTAACATTGTCTGAGTTTTTACAGACTCAGAAACATCTATCTTCCCTCTTAACAATGAAAGCTCTTCTGTTCTTCCAATGTATTCTTTTTGTAATCCGCGTTTTAATTGCGTTGCAATACCCTTTACCAATATTGCTGCCATAAGTTCTGCAATATTATCAAATTTTTCTGTAGCAATGCTTTTATACCCCTGTTCATTCAATACACTAAACGAATATGAAAGCATATAATATATATTCTGTATTGGTATCACCTAATTGCGCTCCTTAATCTCTCGCTCCAATCATGTACTTTGCCCGATTCATCAAACCAATATTCTTTTAGCAATGGAATAAGCTCGTATTCAACTATTCCATATAACCATTGTTCATTAACATCTTCTTGTTTTAAATTACAAAAATAGCTATGTCCAATGCAGAATCCTTCTCCTAAAGATTCATCTGCTAAAATAGAATTATTTAAATTCTGTACACAATTTATAAGTTTATCAAATTTTTCGTTATTAATTGATTTTTTGTATTCAATAAACCCTTCTGTATCAAATCCCGGCTTGATATCAAAGAATGCAAATCTTCTTCGAAGTGCATAATCAAGCATTGCAAGACTTCTGTCAGCTGTATTCATCATTCCAATAATATAAACATTTTTAGGTACTGCAAATTTTTCATCTGAATATAAAAGCTGCAACTCACTTCCACGTTTATCTTTTTCAATCAGCATGAATAACTCACCAAATATTTTACTGAGATTTCCTCTATTTATTTCATCTATAATGAAAAAATAATCATTGTCACTATCTATTTCTGCTTTTTTACAGAAGTTATAAAACGCACCTTTTTTTAATTCAAACCCAGAAAGTGTTGGTCTAAATCCCATAATAAAATCTTCATATGAATAACTCTGGTGAAACTGAACCATCTTTACACGCTCAACATCTTTAACTCCCATTATGGAATATGCCAGTCTTTTTGCTACATATGTTTTACCTACACCAGGTGCTCCCTGTAAAATTATATTCTTTTTATTACAAAGAACCCCTGTTAATCTATTATAGTCTTCCTCTGACATATAAACATCTTTTAAGAAATCTTTTCTTGTATATTCAGGATATACAATTTCCTTTTCATCTTCATCATCAATATTTTCAAATAAAGAATCTAATTCCTGCACTAAATCAGTATATGGAGTAATATCTGCCAGCATTTTTTGTGGCAATTTCTGCTGAACTGACCATAACCCTTCATTTATCCAATTGATTTTTCTAACATTTCTATATTCATTGTCACAATCTGAATCATAACTATAATCAGATTCTACTATACCCTTTCCAATAACACTGCTATTTCCTTTCTTAACAAAAATTATATCTCCAATTTTAATATCATGAGCAAACTGCCATAATGTATTAGATAAATTTATGTAAGAACTTTCATTGCCATATACCTGCTTAAGTTGCTGCTTTATTTCATCTTTGGTATTTAATATTTCTAAATCTCCTATTTTACCCCAACCCAGAAGCATAACTTCTCTATCACAGCACTCTTTCCATTTCTCAGCTCCCTGCCCAGGGGTATAAAGCCAATAGTGCACTGTATCTACATCACTATCAGAAAATGTATTTTCATCATCTTTTCTTCTCTTCTGTGTATCTGCAACAACATTTTTAAATATTTCCGACGCTAATTCGTCTGTCATTTCTACATTTTTTCCTGCATCAGTAAGTGTCCATATACCATAGACACTTTTATCAATATATCCTGTTTTTACCAGATAGCTTCTTGCAAATGCCACTTCATTTTCAAATTTATTGGCATTATTTTTACCTCTTTTAATGCTTATCTCTTCATCTGTAAGCTTTTCGTTTTCTACAATTTTTTGTCTTGCCTGTGCAGGTGTACCTGAACCACCTAAATCCCGTAATGCCTGTATCAATGGTTTGAACCATCTTAAAAAGTAAGCCTTAGATGCTTTTTTATCTTCTGATTTTAATTCTTTATTCACTCTTTCAGATTCTATCCATGCATAATACGATAATTCTGGGAAAGATTTATATTTACATTCTGCTGATTCAAATGTTTTTTGACATATATCTCTTATCTCAAGATATTCTTCTGCATATGGAACTTTATTTAATTTTTTATTTATGGCAGTTACAAATTCATCTGGCATATTATTGGTATCTATCATATACCAGCGATTTCTAGAATCAAGGTTAATAAATGTATATGGTCGTATCCAATATAATCCAATTGTTATATTCCATTTAATACATCTCTGCTCATGCACTATATTGTAATACTCTATAAACCTTTGACGATTCTCTTTACTATTTGATTCCGAAAAATTTATTGCAGCCTCAAATAATTCCCATATATTATCTATATCACTGTCATTTCTTTCATCTATGAAACTATGGAATGTAGCTTTTAAATTATTTAATACCGGAACCCCATCAAAATTAACCGGTATATTCGCAGATATTTGAAATTCTGAAGCAATACCATTAAGAATTAATATACGATTATTATTAGTTATACCTTTATTAAACAAACCAAATACAGTGAACGGATCAATGTCTGTAATTTCATTATCTTTCTCCAACTTGGGAACACTTATACCTATATTGTCATAAATACTATATATTTTATGTATCAATTTTTCTCTATTATCTTTAAATTCCAATAATTTAGTTGCAAATTCTGTATAAAAATCAATCCATTCAAAATTCATGTTAAACCTCTCTCGTTAATTAATTTGTCCCAGCAACTTCATCATCCCACTGAATCATATTCTTATTTCTTTGCGTTTTCTTCCAACTCTAACATATACTTATCAAAATCAGACATAAACAATCTGTCCTGAACAACTCGATATTTCTCAAACTCAGTCTCAGCATGAAGCTTTGCAATCTCAGCAGACACCTTACCTGCATCCTGCAAAATCCCATAATCAAACATTTCAATAAAACTATTAAGACGCTTTTCCCAATCCTCCATAGTCAACGGAATATGCCTCAGTGTCATATTTTCAGCGAAATCTAAATACGCAGTAACCATACGATTTAATTGTTTCATTTCATCCTGACTCAAATAATTTTTAGCAATTGTAACATCGCTTTTCTTAATCTTGCCATCCGGAGCATCTGCCCAAGTAGTTAATCCCATATGTTCTTTGGTATGGTCTGCTCTTTCTACAATCAGCTCTGATGCTGTGTGTCCATGAACCGCATAATGCATTTTATTCTGAACAGTAGCATAAAATCTCTTTGTTGTAGCTGAATTTTTATCATAATCTATTGCAGTAGCATAAAGGTCTGTAATTTTCTGATAAAACTTTCTTTCACTTGCTCTTATTTCGCGAATGCGCTCTAACTGCTCGTCAAAGTACTTTTCTGTCAGATAAGTTCCTCTTTTTAACCTTTCATCGTCCATGACCCAGCCTTTGATGGTGTAGTCCTTAACGATATTGTTAGCCCATTTACGAAACTGCACTGCACGCTCATTATTCACTTTAAATCCGACTGCGATAATCATTTGAAGATTATAATGCTTGGTATCACGTGTTACCTGACGGGAACCTTCCGTTTGAACTATCCGGAAATTCCGGATAGTTGCCGTCTCTTCTAATTCACTATCTGCATAAATTTTTTTAATATGTTCATTTATTGTCGGTAAACCAACATCATACAATGTGGCCATCATTCTCTGTGTCAGCCATATATTTTCATCCTCATAGCGCATCTCAACACAGTCCTGCTGATCACCAACAGAGGCAACATAGGTTAAGTATTCCGCTGCACTGGAGCGGATTGTTATTTCATCTTTTTCTTTTCAACTAGGATGCCTCTTTTATAAACTGAAATGCAATTTTGCTATTGTATCTAGCTGCTCTGCTATTTCTGTAAATGGTAAATTCAAATCCAGTGTCCTGACAGTAATCTGGTTACCACTCATCTGATATACATTATTCGGATATATTTCTTCATCAGTCTTCGCATACAAAAGCATTCCTGAAACTGTATGCTCCATCTCTCTCAATTCGTATTCCTTATTCTTCACATAAGTAAAAATCTGATAAAGATTAGCCGAGTGAAGTGTATGCTTGTTAAACTGTACCTGCATACTATGCTCATAGTACTTAGCATCAATGATAAGAACTCTATCCCCACGCTGGAGCATAATATCGCTCTGCATCACTGGAAGCATAGCGTTTTCTTCGTTATCCAGCTGCCATGGAATCTGTGATGCATTCGCAGCTATCTGGTTTTTGAATTCTTTCCTGTAATATTCCAAGATAAACTTCTCATATAATCTACACATTCTCTGCTCATCTAGAAAGTCCATCAACTTTTTGCTTCCATCTGATTGTGTTTGCAACAGTCCCTTTACTACCAGATAGCATATCGAGATTAGCATACGATAAGTCTGATTATTCCGATTGTACTGAACATTCCAATTTACCGTATGCAAGTCAATGAAATCCACTTCACCGAAATATATCATTAACTTTCTTAGATTCTTCTTACGCTTCTTTGATATATTTGAACACAGGAGAAGTTCAACTGTAGATTTTATAATCTGGTTCATTGTGCTGTTAACAGAGAACTCATCGTATGTACAGATTAGCTGTTTACGCAGCATTGACTGTGTCTTGATTGACTCTGCAATATCAATCTTTCCTCGCAGAGAAGAAAGTGCTTCCGTCTGCGGAATATATTCTTTACATAGTCCTCGCTTTAGCTGATTCGCGATACCTTTTTCTAAGATAGCTGCCATCAGCTCAGCAGTATTATTAAATTGTTCTGTGGCTATATTCCTATAGCCCTGCTCATTCAATATCTGAAAAGCATAGGACAGCATATAATAAATGTTTTGTATCGGTATCACTTAATCGCGCTCCTTAGATTTTCACTCCAATCTTTCACCTTCATAGGTTCATCAAACCAGTATTCTTTCAACAGCGGTATCAGTTCATATTCCAAAACACCATAAAGCCAATCATCGTTGATTGTGTCTGGCTGTAAATTACAGAAATAACTGTGTCCTATACAGAATCCTTCACCTAAAGATTCATCAGAAGCAATCACTCCGTTCAAATTCTCTACACAGCTAATCAGCTTGTTGAACTTCTCATTGTCTAATGCCATGCGATACTCTCGGAACCCCGGCGTCTCGAACCCTGGCTTGATATCAAAGAAAGCAAATCTTCTACGAAGTGCATAATCCAACATAGCAAGGCTTCTGTCTGCGGTATTCATCATACCAATGATATAGACATTCTCCGGAACCGCAAATTTCTCATCGGAATACAGAAGCTGCAACGCATTTCCGCGTTTATCGTTTTCAATCAGCATAAACAGCTCACCGAAGATCTTACTCAAATTACCGCGATTGATTTCATCAATGATAAAGAAATACTCATTATCACTATCTATCTCGGCCTTTTTACAGAAGTTATAGAATGCTCCCTTCTTCAGTTCAAATCCTGTAGAAGATGGGCGAAAACCCATAATGAAGTCTTCATATGAATAACTCTGGTGAAACTGCACCATCATCACACGCTCTATATCTTTTACCCCCATCATGGAATAAGCCAGACGCTTGGCCGCATATGTTTTTCCCACCCCTGGAGCTCCCTGCAAAATAATGTTTTTCTTGTTTCTAAGCAAGCCAACTAATCTGGAATAGTCTTCTTCAGACATATAGACATCATCCAAGAAATTTTCTGCTGTGTACTCTGGATAGGTAAGTTCCTGCTCGTCGTCAACCATATCATCGTCTTCAAATAAGTCTTTGATTTCCTGCACAAAATCACTATATGGAGTAATATCAGTCAATGTTTTCTGCGGTGCCTGATGGTTAATTGTCCAATTTCCCTTATTGATCCAGTTAACTTTCCTGACATTTGAATACTCGTCTGTACGATCAGCATCATATTCGTAGTCAGACTCAACTATTCCTTTACCAAGAATGCCATTGTTTCCTTTCTTTGCAAATACAATGTCGCCAACCTTGATATCATGGACAAACTGCCATGTGGCATGAGCTGAATTCTTATAAGAGCTGCTATCGCCATATTCCTGCTTCATCTGCTGTTTCATTTCATCTTTAGAACTGAATATTCCAAGATCTCCAATCTCACCCCAGCCCAGCAACATATAACCGTTCTTATAACACTCTTCCCATTTATCAGCGTTTTGTCCCGGAGCATAAATCCAGTAATGAATAGTATCGACATCACTATCTGCAAGAGCATCACTATCATTCGTTTTCTTACTCTTTGCATCAGAGACCCCTTTTTTGAAAATATCCGATGCCATCTCAGCTGTTAACTCCACTGACTTGCCTGCTTCCGTAAGTGTCCACACACCTCTTACGCTCTTATCGATGTATCCTGCTCCAACAAGATAATTTCTTGCAAAAGCAACTTCATTTTCAAATTTGTTAACTTTCGTTTTGCCTCTTGTTTCGTTTATCACATCATCCGACAGATGCTCGTTTTCAATGATTTTCTTTCTTGCCTCTACCGGTGTCGCAGATCCTCCCAAATCACGTAGTGCCTGTAATAATGGCATAAACCATTTGAGAAATTCTGCTTTAGAAGTCTTTTTTCCTTTTTCAATAGACTTCTCTTGATTTACTTTCTCAGAGATAACCCATGCCATATAAGATAAATCTGGGAAGCTCTTGTATTCATATTGTCCCGCTTCCAGAACTTTTTTACACAGATCCTTTATTTCAAGATAATCTGCTGCATATGGAACTTTCTTCAATTTCTTCTCAGCGGCTACAACAAATTCGCCTGGCATATTCTGAGCATTAGATATAAACCATCGATTTCTGGAATCCAAGTTGATAAATGTATAAGGGCGAATCCAATAAAGGGCCATCGTAATATTCCAGCGAATACAAAGCTGATCATGTACCTTGTCATAAGCATTGGAGAATTTCTGGCGATTATCTTCTGTGTCATTATCAGCCAATGCAAGAGCTACCTCAAACAAGCTCCACAGGTTATCAATATCATTTGCTTTTCTATCATCCTTAAATCCATAGAATGTCGCTTTCAGATTATTGAGAACCGGAATTCCATCAAAATTGCTCGGCACCGTTGCAGAAATTTCGAATTCTGACGCAATCCCATTAAGAATAGCGATTCTATTAGCATTTGTGATTCCTTTGTTAAATGTACCAAAGATGGTAAACGGATCAATATCAATAATCTCATCGCCACTTTCAAGTTTCGGAACACTAATTCCAGTTGCGTCATACACCGCATATATTTTCTGAATAAGAGTCTTTCTATCGGTCTTGAAATGAAGAAGTTTAGTAGCAAACTCTGTGTAAAAATCTATCCAATCATATTGCATTTAAAGAAGTACCTCCTTATGCATTATTTCATCTAACGTTTCTGCATCATGCCTGAAAGTTGCAATCCGTAACACAATCTCAAAATCGTTTGAACTTCGACTTGCTCTCTGAATTTGAGATAACAATGTTCTGTTGTGAGCATTCATCTCAAATGAGTATTCTTGTGCAACCTCCTGACTCGATGCTTTGTACATCATTTGAGTATAAAAAAATGAGCTTTTCCAAAAGATTTCCATTACCTGAAAAAGGTCCGGAAATACACCACTTTCAGTTCATTATTTATCTTTTCATGACATTGAGACCACTGTCTCATTCTGTGTATCATTGTCCAAACTTAGTATAAACTTTTTTTCTATAATCGACAACTTAAATTCTATGGATTTCAGCCACTGACCATTATGTTATACTGATTGTATAAGAAATTCAAGCATAATTATGTACACAACCAAAGATGGCTTAACCAAGATAGAAACTACCTTTTATGAAGATACTGTATGGCTGTCCATAGACCAGATAGCAGAGCTGTTTCAATGTGAACGCAGTGTTATAGTAAAACATGTACGTAACATTTTCAAAGAGGGGGGAATTAGATAAAAATTCAGTGTTGGCAAAATTTGCCTACACTGCCACAGATGGCAAAAAATATAATGTAGATTGCTATAACCTTGACGTCATTATCTCCGTAGGTTACCATGTAAAATTCCCTCATGGTACACAATTCCGTATCTGGGCTATGGAAATATTAAAAGAATATATGAAAAAGGGTTATTCATCTTTCTTTCCGCTGCGAGGATATGCCTCTTTCTCTATCCACACACGCTCACCATTTTTGATATAATGCTGCCCATGAGATCGAACGGTATGTTCTTTTGGTGATGAACGTTCCGCCGAAGTATCTGTATCTACGTCACCAGTTAAAATTTCATCATAGCTATCATCAAAAGTGTCGCTTCCAGTCCGTGATGTTGTATAACTATAATCACCTGAACTGCTATCTCCAGAACTAGAGCGTCCACCGTTTGCTACTGCATCTGCAGCGGCTGCCAATCCAGCTACACCCACCGCCTTAACTATTCCCGTTAGAACGGGATGACGATTAGAAAAATCAACTACTGCTTTAAAGGCCTTTTTGACCGTATTTCCAAAACCTCCAGATTGCTTGATATCGAGTTTTGGATTACTTACCGGTTTTATAGTTCTTGTTTCCGTTTCTGGTTTAATTTTAAATGTTTCTTCCGTTTCAACCTTTTCTATCAGTTCTGTTAATGTTTCTTCTTTTTTCTCTACAGTTATGCTTGGCTTCATTATCGGCTCAGGCAAGTGGATTACTTCACACGGAATAAATGGGCCATCACCAAAGTCAAATTTTTCTTTAGTTACTGGATTATAATACCAGTTTGTTGGATTTCTCCAGTTTCCGTTATGAGCCTCTAAATGCTCAGCTCTTGTAAGGAACTGAATGTTTCCGGGGTCTCCTTGATATTCCGGATGCATTTCAGCGCTCTTCATATGCTGACCTTGAAATGCAACGCCATCGTCATCATAAGCTTTGCCTTTTTCAATAATATCTTGCTGTTGTTTTGGAGTCCACTCTCTTGTTCCTTTACCTTCCTGAACAAGTTCTTGTTCCTTATTCCAAGCAGCAAGTATCGCTTTATTGGATTCTGCTGTTCGTCTCGACATGGAATCAACCTCCTATGCCAAGCAAATCATACAGGTCATTCAAAAAAGCTGTGAAATCATCATAGATTTCATCATCTTCAATTCTTCCGGCTTCCTGATTATAAATAGCGATTTTTTCACCAGCTTTTTCACAGAGAATAGGGTCTCCTGATGCAAGTGCACCGATGACGATATAATCTTCACTAGGTCTGTTATTGTTATCTACATCAATTACAGGTTTATGCTCAATACCATATAACTGAATACCTGCTGGTAAGAAAAATTCTCCACCATCAGAGAACAACAGCCATTCCTTGAATTTTGTAGGAAGCTTTACACTACGCTCCTTCTCAAATTCTGATATCTTTTCTTTTGTTGTTTCTTCAAGAAAACTCATTTTCCCCTGTTCGTTGAATTTATCCACAATCAATTTTAATTCTTCGGAAATCATCTTTGTCACACTCCTTATACAATTTTCTTATTTCGATAGAACCTCTAAGTAGTTAAATAAAGTATTCAGTCTTTTAATTTCTTCGTTATATATCGCTTCTTGGTCATTAAAGCTTTGTACTCCAAGTGTAGAAACTATATGCTGCTTTGTATCAGAAATCTTTTCCGCTGAAAGCAAGTGGTCTAATAATATTCTATAATCATGAAGAATATATAATGGCGACATTACTGATGCTATATCTATGTTATCTACCGATAATGAAAGTTTAACCAAAATCGCTTCTATCAGCTTAATTGATTGCCACGATGTGTATTTAGCATTTCTTTCAGAATAATCATATAGTAGTTCATACAATTTTCTCATCTCGCTAACGTTAAACCCTTCAACAAGAATCTTATCGTAGGCATTTATAACTTCTGCAACTGCAGTCTCGGTAAAAACAACCGGTCTCTTAACCTTTTTCTCATGTTCCTGACACTCATCGGTTAAATGCGATAAATCGACGGAATGCTTTTTCTTTATGTTTGAAATAAATGCTTCTTTGTTTATCAAGATTCTTTTTTCGATTATAGGCTCACTAAATACGCATTTCATCTGGGCTTGATAGAATTCAGAATCAATCAATAAATGGTCTGATGGAACATTGAATGGTTTCAATATCCCTTTTGTTTTATCATCCATATCATCGATATCGCCAAGCCACATTATCAATTTTCCATTAGTATTAAATCCAAATGGAACATTCCATTCATACTGATACAGTCCTGAAAAATCTTTCTTCGCAATATATCCGTAGCTTTCTGAGAATATTTCCACTTCATATTCTGGCATGGCCAAGAAAAACACTAGAGCTTCCTTTTCAAAATATACTGGGGTCAGGAAACCTTTGACAGAATGCTCTTCATCGTAACACAAACCGGGAATATTGTAATAATCCCTATGGTCATAATCGTAATTTTGCTCAGTACAATATTCAAATTTTTTCTTATAGCCAGTAGTATGAAATTCACCTATAGTCTGGTTTTCCTTAACAGCAGTTCTATATGCGCCATCAATCATCTGTTTCGTATGTTCAGGCAAGAACTCATTTCCACATTTTTTACAACGCAATACAAGAATAGGAGAAAAATGCAAAATCCTGCCTTCGATAGTACAAGTTAAATCTGTTTCAATAAGCTCACAACATCCATTACAGTTGGAGCACTCATCAAACCTATAGGTCTGATATTCTGTTATAAATTCATCGTATGAAGCAAAGCAACATTCCACAGTTACCTCTCCTCCCAATATCTATTTCACTGTCCGAAAATGCTATTAGTATCGAGTTGCCTGATTGGTTGTCAGCCCTTTTCGTTTTCTAAAAATCAGCCCGAAATGCCTGACATCTAATCCACTGTCTCAAATCGCGGCATCTAATCCGAGGTCACAACCTGACACACATTTTGCAGTAGATATGTTTCCATATAAGAAAACCGAGCTTTTTCAAGAGTTAGGCTTCTATTCCCAACTTCCGAAAAAGCCCGGAAATACGCCGCTTTCTGGTTCTTATTTATCTTTTCTTGACATCAAAACCACCGTTTCCACATGCCATGAGTGTGCAATTTAGATGCACAACCCTTGGCTTTCCGTTAAGCCTTGGATTCAAAAAATGACACAATGGTCCCTTTTGGGTCCTGTAAAAACGGCATACTGCACCCAGATGCACCTGCCACAGAAAAGATTAGAATTGATTTCTTAGACGAGCCTTTGATTGGCTTCGGTTTGATTTGAAATCTGCTCTTTACTATGGCAAATATCGCTACTTGCAATTGTACCATAGTTTTGCTTTTTCGGATAGATTTTCCGAAATCAAAATGGGCAGAAGAAAGCCCCCGAATCATATGTGACTTAGAGGCTTGATTCCAACCATTTTAGCTATTATAGAAAGTCTCCTCATTACAACACTCATTTTTATTGGGAATATAATCAAATGCACATATTATTCTACTTCTTTGAACTATATCTCCTCTGGCAATACAATTTCCTTTAGCACATCCTTCTATTGGCTTAAAATTTTGGCAAGAACTACATCGCCTACGCTCCTTTTTCATTCCATGCCCATCACATCTAATCATTTCATAGCCTACAATATATTTTTGCAACTCATCTTCCGATATTGTCTTCTTTAGCACATCTCCTCTTTCATTTTTCAATTCGAAATGAATTTCCTTGCCATTCATATCTGATTTTAAACCAATGTTATTATTTAATAAACCTTCCTCATTTAATGCATCTATTTCTTCGCAATCAAGATTTTCAACAAAGTCCAATATATCTCTCATAATCGATACCGATAATCCATAACCACCATAATTATATTCATAAAATAAATTTCCATAATATTCACCCTCTTTTAAGGTTATCGCTATCACATAATCTCTTGACTTATAATCATCTGATAAATCATGATACATCTTATTTTTCTCCTCATGCTGATACTTATATTGATATTCTTCTCGATATTGTTCATTAAGAATTTTATCATGAGCGGCATCTTCTACAAATTTTAAATGCATTGCATCTATTCCATTTTGCTTAAACTTTTTAATGGTTTCACTTCCGTAAAATTCATAGAATTCCTCTCTGCATTGTTTTAATGCCTCAAGCTGCGTAGATAGAAACCGGTCAAAAAAACTTTCCGGAATATGTAATCTACTTGAAAACTGCTTTTTTCTCTTGTCTATTGTCTTTCTTGTCCTAGCATATCCAAGTACTCCTATTGATACACCTAACACCCCTGCCAATTCCCAAGGTGTTACTTCATAAACTTTCTCTATTGCGTCATAAATATTGATTTCAATTCCTATTCCTTGATCATCTTTTCTTAAAAGATCCATAAACTTATCATAACTAATATGGCATCTTCTATAGGGTTCTTTAATATACCATGGAGCATTGTCTATGATTTCTGAATAATATTCCAAGGATGCTCCCCAGTCATCACACTCTGTAATATTTTGATAATTTTTTTTACTATTCTCAGCGCAACAACTTTTATTCGAGCCGAATTCACAAGTTTCACATGTCATATTTAATTTCATCTTTATACATTTCCTTTCGTCTTTTCAAACTTAGAGCATCATGCTAAACATTTCTCTTATATTACCAAAAATATCTAAGCACATTTTATCACAGCGTATCTTTCCTGGAAATGACATTTTGATAAAAATGGGCAGAAGAAAACCTCCAAATCCTGTAGACTTGAAGGTTTTATTCTACTCATTTCTTGTAGAAGGAGCTTAATTACATAAAATTTCTATATTCATAAATCATTCCTTCATATTGTGGCAATAACCAGCCTACTTTTGCTATTGCGTTGAGAGATTGCTGTCAATACTTCTGAAACCAATTTTCCATAACACCCTATACTATTATCAAGCATATTTACCTCCGCAGTATTTCGAATTAATATATCCTATTTTACCACAGTATTAAAGGAATTTCATTATACCTCCAACTCCTTTTCCATTCTTTTTGCTATTTTCATAAAATAGTCTCTGTCTTCAATAAAGTGCATATCTCCAACAGCATCACAATCGTTCAAGACATGTAAAACACTCGTAACCTGAGCATTGCTGTTCTGATTAGTAACTAATGCTTTTACTACCTTTTCAAACTTTTCTTTACCGTTCTTATATGTAGCCAGCATCATCTCCAAGTCTTCTATGGTCATGATATAACATCTGCTGTCATCAACAAATATCTCTGGTATCGAAGACATCACTATTTGCGTATTCGTCATACTCTCATACAGCAAAAAAATTTTAATAACCGGCTTTTGTCCCTGATATTCCTTTTCAGACATTTTAAGTTGTTCATGTGCTTCTAAAATATTTCTTTTGTAAAATGTATCAATCTGTTGAACATCTGGTGCCTGTTGCTTTGCCTTTATTCCAAGCAGTCCTGATTTCAATTCAAACAAGAATACCGCATCCTCAAATTCTACAAAGAAATCCGCACTCTTTTTGTCTTGTTCTGGGATTTTGTGCCACATATCTTCTGTCAGGTAAATCTCAGCCAGTTCCATAAAATATTCTTCGAACATTCTGCCAAAAGCATTAATGAACCCGGTTCCCTTACCATTCTTATAATAATAATCTCGAATTAACCAATATAAACCATCTGCAAAGAGCATCTGTACCAAATACATACTGACCATAATCGGCTCTTTGTTCTTTTGAGTAATCACAAAAGGTTTGCTATAAAACAATTGTTTCTGTATTGGAGACTTCCTTACATCATCATATGTAACAGAATAATAATTAATAATTTTCTCCAAATTCTCTTTAGTGAGTATGCTGTTTGCCCCGTGCTTATATAAATCATCCTCTGCCCCTAACGGATCGGGACGCTCACTGCATAACCACAACAAATAAAGTACATTGGTCATAAACTCGTCTGCACTCATACCAAACAATTCTTCTGTAATTTCATTTATATCTACAATCTCATCCCTGCTAATTTTACTTGAGCCAAGCAAAATATGATAATTTCGGCTAAAGCTCTGGTATGTCCATGCTAAATTCTGATACTTAAACTGTTCATATGTCATGCCCATCATAAACTTAAATATATCAGGCAATTTTGCATCTTTGATATATTCGCTATTGGAATGTTCATTCTCATATCCTCTATACAAATTTACCACCGTCCCAGCCTTTTCTCTTGTCATAATTTCTTTTCTGTAATCATTTGCACTGACTATAGAGACATACGCCATATCTTGAATATCCCATGCTGACAACATTACCTGCACTTGCCGATGTATAAATCCATGTAAGATAGCATTCAATGGAAATGTAATACTACACTTTAATTCATCTTCTGACTTATTTTGCTGATTCTTATATAGTTCGATTGATATTTCTGAGAAAAAATAGATAAAATCTCTTGTCGAATAATTCTTAATAAAACTCACGAAATCTTTCAACCAGCATCCACCTTTCCTTTGCTCATAAGCTATTGAATCTTTCCCCAAACTCTCTCATTAAGATATATTTTTTCTTCTTCCATACAGATGACATTCCACTTTAACAAGTTTCCAATATTTTTCTCTAATCTCTCCATGACAAATTCTTCTAATTGATCATCGTCCTTCATTTTATTAATTTCTGCTTTCACTTGTTCAACAGTAAATCCTATCTCATAAGCATTTCGTCTATGAAGCACCGATACTATTACTGCACAATTAAAATCTAATTCCTTTTTTGTAATAGCTCCTACGCAAAAAATAGATATGATTACTAATTGTACATATTGAAAAAAGGTTTCCGGTTTATTCAAAGATGCCACAAAATCTGCAAGTGCAATTAATACGCTTCTTAAATCCAACCTAATATTTCCCATTTTGTATGAAGATGACTCTTTTCCAAGAAAAATCATCTCTCTCTTTGAATCATCTGGAATAATTTCTAAGTAATTATCCATTATCAATTCTCCAAATTTAGGATTTAAACCTTGCTCTATTGAAAAGTTCT
>OHJI01000334.1_pt1 | contig 21904 bp, 18 predicted proteins | sample 1568571 | NCBI WGS metagenome assembly OHJI01 (sample SAMEA3879583, study PRJEB24766) | human gut metagenome | biome: human-associated habitat; feature: feces | place: USA | collected 1985/1987
GGATTCCTGCTGTACTCTGCCGGCATAATGGAAAGTCCAAGTTCATCACAATATTTATTTGTAATAGGCTGAAGATGATTCTTCCAGTTGCCTTTCGGTGAATTGTATTTCTTGCCAGTTGTCATGCTGACACTGTTCCAGATCAGATGCCCATGCATATGCTCCCTGTCAGTATGGACTGCATACACCGCCTCATAATCATCACCAAGCACATCCTTTGCAAAATGCTCGAGGACATACATTGCCTGCTCTGCTGTTACTTTTTCCTCCGGCGAAAACGATATGATCACATGATAGCCCTGCCTTTTACCTGTCTTATGAAATATATTCTTTGTCTCTTCCATCTGCTCAAATGCTGTATCTGGCAGGCAGTTAATACCGCCCACCAGTATACATTCTTCTGTCTTATCCGGATTCTGGATATATTCCAAAGCATTCTTCAGGTGCGATGCTGGATTTCTGCCCTCTGACTCCTGTATATTTAAGATCTTTGTAATCGCCATACTTCCAGCACCTCCCCGAATGTTTTCTTTATATCATCCAGACTGTTCTGCAATTTATCAATATCGCTGTAATACAATCTTCCCTGTGAATTGCCAAGCTTTACCGCCTGATTAATATTATTTGCAATACCTGCTATGATACGGATTGCTTTTGCCCTGTCCTCAGGATAACTTGTATCTATGTTGCCGCCCGTCCGGATCAATTCTCTTATATAGGCACTTGCTGTCATTCCAGTCCGGTTAAGTGCCGCTTTTAGAATATCCATATCTTTCTCCGACAGCTTCACAGATACCTTATGATCTTTCCTGTCAGACTTGTATCTTCGCTTTCCATCTGCCATACGTTTCACCTCTTTCGTAATTCTTCAATGCTGTATCAAACCAATCTCTTTTTATCTGTACCATTGCTTTTTTCATCCTTTCTAAAAGTAGTGTTCACTGGTTTTGCAAGATGCGGAAAAGGTCGGACCTTTTCCCGAAAAAATATAAACGCCATCAGCGTTTACATAATTTTTCGTCTTGGCAGGAGCACCTGCACCCTGTATATAATATGTGGTGGTTAATGTACCACCACAATTACTGATATGGTGGCACTTTTTGCCATCACTTTACTGTTTTAGTGGCATTTTCCGCCACCACTTTTCCATTTTGATGGCACTTTCCGCCACCATGGCTTTTTTCTCGCTTATCTGAGTGGTGGCGCTTTTTGCCGTCACTTTGCTGTTTTGACGGCGCTTTTTGCCCCCACTTTTGCATTTTGACGGCACTTTTTGCCCCCACACTTTTTTCAGCTCTAATTTGTGCGGGGGCGCTTTCTGCCCCCACTTTGTGGTTTTGGGGGCGCTTTTTGCCCCCATTTTCATGTTTTGACGGCGCTTTTTGCCCCCACACTAATGAAACTGCATTACCACATCCATAATAACGATTTCCTCTGCCATCATCCTGGTCTGTGTTCTTAGCTGTAACTGTTCTGTAAAGGAATTTGGATTCTTTGGCTTATGCTTTTTCAGCCACTTAGCTTCAATATCATCGAGCAGCTCATATGCTGTATCATTGACTTCATCCGCTCTCTCTTCAAGCTCACCGAACCGCACCAGACTCTTATATCTCATTGGATATTCTTCCTTGATATATTTAATCCACATACGCCCATACTTTCCTACATCTATATCTGCCTTCTCTGTTCCTGCGACAAGCACCGGATAAAAGATTCCATCCCTTTCTTCATATGGGATACCTAGCTTTTCAAATGTTGTCTTACTCATAATGATTACCGCCTTTCTCATCACTCTGCAGAATATCAAGCACATGCTTTAATTGAACCAGCAGTTCTTCAACATCTATACCTCTGTCAGATTCATCTAATGTCTGTAATTCTTCCAGTATCGTATCAAGATGCACCTGTACTTTCTTTGCCACCTTCATTCCACCAACAACCCTGATTTCATGCTTCAGAAGACATTGGATGATATAATCCTGTTTTGAAAGTCCGCTGAGTGAAACCTTCACATTCAGCTCCTGCGCTTCCTCCGGTGACATACGAAACGCTACTACAACATTTCTCCATCTGTTCTTGGCATCCAGCCTTTTCTCGCTCATAATAATCTGCTCCTTCCGATATAAAATCTATTCTTTTAATTTCTGCTGCATATATCCAGCAAAACTTGTACCGGCATGATTCATAATGTTTTACATAGGCATTATCAGACTGCCTTGTACTTATCAATGCTTATAATTTTTTCCGCAGCCGCATCCATATCAATCATAGGTGCTGTTTCCTCTGTCTGCATGATTTCTACATCATCATCCTGATCTTCGCAATCCTCAAAGCTTGCATTGACAGCATCAAGTCTGTCCGCCATTGCCACCTGCTTTGACGGAAACAGATGCGAATAACGATATGTGATATCAATGCTCTCATGACCAACCCTGTCAGCTATTGCAACTGCGGAAAACCCGAGGTCGATCAGATGTGAAATGTGCGAATGCCTTAGATCATGGATTCTGATTTTCTTCACACCGGATAATTTGCAACCACGCTCCATCTCATGATGAAGAAAGCTCTTTGTTACCAGAAAAATCCTGTCTGTTGGTGTCTGGTCATATAACATTGCAAAATATTCCTGCATTTCTTCGGCAAGGAACTTCGGCAGCTTGATTGTTCTGTTGCTCTTAGGTGTTTTCGGTGTTGTAATAACATCCTGCCCCTGCAGCCGCTGATACGATTTATTTATTCTGACTGTGTTCTTTTCAAAATCAAAATCTTCCATCGTAAGTGCAAGCAGCTCACCTAATCTCATTCCCGTCCAGTACAGCATTTCAAATGCATAAAATGAAACCGGCTTATCAATCACCGCTTCTGAAAACTTCTTATATTCTTCAGTTGTCCAGAAAAGCATTTCCTTCTTTTCTTCCCTGCCCATATTTCCAGCCTGCCTTGCCGGATTTGATTTCAGATTATAAAACCTGCACGCATGATTGAATATCGCACTTAAGATGTTATGCATTGTCTTCTTATAAGTCTGGGAATAACATTTCCCATTCTCATAACGGAATGCTACCATCTCATTCTGCCACTTGCGTACATCTCCCGGTGTAATCTCATTCATCTTAAGATTCCTGAAATATGGAAGTATCTTTGTATCCACAATGTGTTCTTTTGTAAGCCACGTGTTGAGTTTGACATAATTTTTCACATCCTCTGTATACAACTTCCAGAACTCTCCAAATGTCATATCCAGATTATTCTCCTGCCGTATTTTGTAATTACGCTCATAATCAAGTGCTTCCCTCTTTGTTGCAAATCCTCTCTTCTTTATCTGTTTATTTTCCCCAGTCCAGTCCTTACAATAGAATTTGACAAACCAGGTGCCTGTCTTACTGTCTTTATAAGCTGGCATATTCATCATCTCCTTCTTTCCATATGAAGAAGCAGATGCCTAAGCCGTATCGCTTCTGCACCTGCCTCTATCACAATCTTCTTACCTGTTGCTTATCCTGCATCACTCATACCATAAATGCGTTCTTCAAAATATTTTCTGCTTACTTTTCCACGGATAACAATGTAACCCTTCTTTTCAAGTTCACTGTTGATCTGTCTCATAAGCTTGTATGCTGCTGATTTTGAAATCCCAAGAATCTGCATCACATCTCCTACTTCTAAAAACTTTTCGTTCATGCCCTTTCACCACCTTTCCATTAAAATTTGTTTTGGCGTTTCTCCATACCAGTTCTGCTGATGTCACAACCAGCCTCCTTACCTGAGATAATCTCCTGTAATACCGCCCGCTCCTGCTCGAGGTACTCGGTCCGCTTGTGGGAGTGTCTACATTCGCTCGATTCCTATGAATGTCTTGGCAAATGCCTGTTAGATTTCTGGTACCGCTCATTTAGTTATTTTTCAATACCATATCGTATAGATAATTGAATTGATATTATTCTATACCGTATAGTATTGAATTGTCAAGAAGTTTTTCTAATGTTCTCGTATAGAAAAACTTCCATTTTCATTTTTTCCGTGTTATACTGTCTTTAACAGTCCATCAGGGACAGATAAACGGAGGTGACTACACTATGACAATTGGTGAAAGAATAAAGAAAATACGGGTATTCCGTAAAATGACAATGGATGAACTGGGCGGTGCACTTGGATTTGAGGGCAAAAATATGTCGGTCCGCATATCCCAGTATGAAACCGGTGCACGCATTCCCGGTGAAGATATGATTCTAAAGCTTGCTGATGCATTGCACTGCAATTACAAGGCAATCTCTGATTACAGCCTTGGTGCTGCTGAAGATATCATTGAAACACTTTTCTGGCTTGAAGAAAGTGCCACATCTCTCCCGGCACGTGGAAAAGGTACAAGATTCCCAGAGTACACAGCTCCCGGCAACCTGATTCATCTGACTGCAATGACACCTGCAAAATCTTCCGAGGCTGCCAGACCAACTTACAACGAAGATGATTATGACAGTACAGGCTCACCTGTCGCATTAACTTTTGAATATGGATTGGTAAATGATTTCCTTTCGGAATGGTGTGAAATGAAAACGAAATTAAATAGTGGAGAGATTTCTCCTAATGAATATTTTGAGTGGAAAATAACATGGCCTCAGGCGTAAATGAAACTATTCACGCACAGCTCACTTTAGTACCATTTTAGTACCACAAGACAAAAAACAAGCTCGCAAATGCCCATTTTACTAGGCTTTGCGAGCTTTTGAAAATTATTCAAACTCAATCGTTCCAGGTGGCTTACTCGTCAAATCATAGAATACACGGTTTACCCCGCGTACCTCGTTGATGATTCGGCTCATTACTGTTTGCAGTACTGCAAATGGAATCTCTGCGCTTTCGGCGGTCATGAAATCGACGGTATTTACGGCGCGCAGTGCAACTGCGTAGTCGTAGGTTCTCTCGTCGCCCATTACTCCAACGGAACGCATATTGGTCAGGGCTGCGAAATACTGGTTCGGCATCCAGGATGGAACTTCGCCGTTTTCTTTCTTGCAAGCAGCTACTGCCTTGTCCACTTCTTCGCGGTAGATGGCATCGGCATCCTGTACGATGCGGACTTTCTCAGCATTGACTTCACCGATGATTCGGATACCAAGACCCGGGCCCGGGAATGGCTGACGGAATACCAGATGCTCTGGAATTCCAAGCTCAAGACCGGCTTTACGAACCTCATCTTTGAAGAGGTTACGCAGTGGCTCGATGATTTCCTTGAAATCAACATATTCCGGAAGACCACCTACGTTATGGTGGGATTTGATGACAGCGGATTCTCCGCCAAGACCACTTTCTACCACATCTGGATAAATGGTTCCCTGTGCCAGGAAATCAACGGCTCCAATTTTCTTTGCTTCTTCTTCAAAGACACGGATAAATTCTTCGCCGATAATTTTACGTTTGGCTTCCGGCTCTGTTACTCCGGCAAGCTTGTTGTAGTAACGCTCCTGGGCATTTACACGGATGAAGTTTAAGTCAAACTGACCGTTCGGTCCGAATACATTCTCCACTTCATCTCCCTCGTCTTTACGAAGAAGACCATGGTCAACAAATACGCAGGTAAGCTGTTTTCCGATTGCTCTGGATAAAAGGCCCGCTGCCACAGAAGAATCCACTCCACCGGACAATGCCAGAAGCACTCTTCCGTTACCGACTTTTTCACGGATTTCCTTGATGGTATTTTCCACAAAGGAATCCATTCTCCATGTTCCGGCACAGCCACAGACACCACGCACGAAGTTGTGGAGCATCTTGGTTCCCTCTTTGGTATGGAGTACCTCCGGGTGGAACTGGATGGCATAGAGATTTTTTTCACGGTTTTCTGCGGCTGCCACCGGGCAGTCTGCAGTATGTGCTACGATTTCAAAACCAGGTGCTGTCTTTGAAATATAATCAAAATGGCTCATCCAGCAAATGGTCTTTTCTTCTACATTCTGGAATAATGGTGAATTCTTATCTACCATTACTTCTGTCTTACCATATTCGCGAACCGGTGCTTTTTCTACCTTGCCACCCAGCACATGCATCATGAGCTGTGCGCCATAGCAAAGTCCTAAAACCGGGATACCAAGTTCAAAAAGCTCTTTGCTGTAAGTTGGTGAATCTGCCTCATAACAACTATTTGGACCTCCGGTCAGGATAATTCCCTTCGGGTTCATCGCTTTGATTGTCTCGATATCCGTGCGGTAAGAATATATTTCACAATATACATTGCATTCACGGACACGTCTTGCAACCAGCTGGTTGTACTGTCCGCCAAAATCAATGACAATAACTTTTTCCTTATCCATGGACGTTTTTCCTCCTAATTTTTGCTGAGACTCGCCCAGCGTCTAAATTTTATTATAGTTGAGCCACCCTGGAAAGACAAGCCCTATTTTGTTTTCGCAAGATATTCTGAGTTGTTATTTGGGGCAGCACATAATTCTTTATTATATGGAAATACTCCCTGTATGCGTAAAGATTATCTGATTAAATCCATCACACAATACATTTTCTTTTTCTTTCTGGGAGCATTCCTTGGATACCTATGGGAAGTGCTGCTTTTTTATGTGCAGGATGGGGTTTTCTGTAACCGTGGCTTTCTCTATGGTCCATGGCTTCCGGTCTATGGTGTGGGGGCTGTCCTGATGCTGCTTATTTTAAGACGCTTTCAGAAGCATCCGGTCAAAGTCTTTTTTCTTGCGGTGCTTCTCGGATCTTTCGTAGAACTTTTTATCGGATGGTTCCTCGCCCAAGTTTTCCACCTGCGTTACTGGGATTATCACGATTATCCACTGCAGCTTGGCGGTTATATCTGTCTTTATTCTGCACTGGGATTCGGCATCGCCGGTGTGCTCTGGGTCTGCGTGTTTGCGCGGATTGCCTCCCATTTATGGAAAAAAATACCAGTACCCCTACAACGCATTTTTCTTACGCTGCTGATACTGGCATTTCTTTTTGATTGCGCCGCCGCACTGATTTTTCCCAATGCCGGGCACAATATTACGTTTTCTTAATTCTATTCTTCCATTTCAACCATGGTTGGATACGAGGCAATAGCTCCGGCTTTCTGCACACTCTTCGCACAATACCGGTTAGAAAAATCAAGGTATACTGCCATCTTATCCGAAGTCAGTTCCGGCAAATCTGCTTCCGTCACACCATCTGCATAGAGTTGATACAGGAAGGAGCCGATAAATGCATCCCCGGCTCCGGTGGTATCTAGCGCCTTTACTTTCTTTCCCTTGCTTTGTGCGTTTGCTTTTTTCGTATAGCACTCTGCTCCATCTGCTCCCCTAGTATAAATGAGAAGATGAACATTTCCCACGAAAAGCTTTTCTTTTGCTGCCTCAATCGAATCCTCTCCGGTCAGGAAATAAAGTTCCTCATCCGAAAGCTTTAATACATGTGCCAATGGGAGAAATTCCAGCACTGCTTTCTTTAAATCTTCCAGATTTTCCCAGAGTGCAAACCTGAGATTTGGATCAAAGCTTATAATTGCACCAGCCTCTGTTGCAGCTTCTATTGCCTTTTTATGTGCTTCCTTCATTGGAAAATCTCCCAGTGAAACGGAGCAAAAATGCAATGCATAGGCATCCTTAAACCAATCCGCTTCTACTTTTTCTTTTGAAAAAAGCATGTCGGCTCCTGGTTTCCGGTAAAAAGAAAATTCCCGGTTTCCATCTTCCTTTAAAGCCACAAAGGCAAGAGAGGTATTTGCCTCTTTTGTACGAAGTACATGACTGGTTCCAATTCCGTTTTCTTCCAATGCTTCTTCAATTTTATCGCCAAAAGGATCATCTCCAAGCTGCGTTATCATCTCTGATTTACCACCAAGTCTGGTAAATGCACCGCAGACATTCGCCGGTGCACCACCTACTTTCGGGCAGAATCCCAAGACATCTTTCATAGGTCTGCCACTCTCCTGTGGAATAAAATCAATCAGTGCTTCTCCGATTGCATACAGTTTTTTCTCCATCTGATCTGCCTTCCTCTTTTCACCATTTTCTAACTATGTTCAATGGTAAATGTTTTCTTCACAAGGTCTGCCTTTAATACTGCATAGTCTGCTCCGCTGCTTCTTCGAATCTCAAGCAGTCCCTCTTCCGGAAGTTCTACCGCAATATCACCTTCCACATCAAATGCCGGATGGCTGTTGCGGAATTCCATTAATTCCAAAAGTTTCTTTACCACCGGACGCTCTACTTCTTTTGCAATCTCTTCCTTCGAATAATAGTGGCGGTTAATATTTCTGCCTTCTTTCGTTGCTTCCAGAAGCTCCAGGTCATTGCATCCTGCCAGCATGCCTACATAATAGACCTGCGGAATTCCCGGTGCAAAGAACTGGATTGCACGGGCAAGAAGATAAGCATCATCCTGATTTCCAAGTGCAGAATAGTAAGTCGTATTCACCTGATAAATATCAAGGTTATTGTAGGCTGCCGTATTGTAGATTTTCTTGACATTCGCTCCTTCGGAAAACATCATTTCCTTTGTTCGGTCAATTTCTTCATCCGGCATCAGATCTTTCACATCCACAATTCCGATTCCATCATGGGTATCTAACGTGGTAAACTGATGCTTCGGACTCATTTCCAGCCATTTCTTAAGATAAGTTCCCTTTCCAAAGTAAAGGGCATTCAATACCAACACCGGAAGTGCAAAATCGTAAATCCAGAAATTCTGATTGGCAATTTTCATCTGAATACTGTAATGTTCATGAATTTCCGGCAGAATTATCACATCATGTTTCTTTACGATTGCTTCAATTCGATGCAGGAGATTCCAGATTTCCGGTTCCACAAAGAAACAGCTTGTATTCGCTTTCTTTACGGCATAAGCAAATGCATCCAGCCGGATAATGGAAGCATTTTTACTGCACATCAGTTCCAGTGTATCTTCCATAAATTTCTGAACAGCTTTAGATTCCACATTTAAATCAATCTGCTCTTCTCCAAAGGTGCACCAGACCTTCTCGCTGCTTCCATCAGCAAAATCTGCATCAATATAAGGTGCTCTTGGTTTCCTTTTATAAATCAAATCTACCTGTTCTTCTGTCGGTTCTCCGTTTTCCCAGAAATCCTTGTATCGGATGAAGAAATCCTTATATTCCGATGCATCCTTTTTCTCTAAGAAATCTTTAAAATACGGAGACTGTCTGGAAATGTGGTTGACCATAAAATCAAACATCAGATAGTATTCTTCTCCGATTTTGCGTACATCTTCATAGGTTCCAAACTGCTCGTCTACCATGTCATAACGCATCGGTGCAAATCCCCTGTCTGCCGAGGACGGAAAGAACGGAAGAATGTGTACGCCACCTACCGCCTTATGAAAATAAGTTTCTAACATTTCTTTTAATTCAGAAAGATTTTTTCCAAGGCTGTCTGCATAAGTGATCAGCATAATTTTATTTGTCAGTTTCAAGCTTCTTCCCTCCTTTTAACGTAAATGTAAATTCATATTTTCCCGGCTGTTCCATCCGGTACTGCGGATGTGGTTTGGAAAGCCAGCTATCGTCGCCGCCAACTCCCATCTGATGGAGAGACGGACGGAGAATCGTATATTCACTATCCGGCAGCTCGTAAAGATGTCTGGCATTTTCCAGCTCATGCGGTGTATAAGGCAACGCCGATAAATCCATTTCTTCTGCACTAATCCGGAGTCCATAACCATTCTCATCTTCGATTACTGCTTCTCTGACACCACTGCGTCCGCCACTTTCCTGCGGAGCCAGATATTCTGACAGATTTTCCTTTACGGAAAAATGAAATTTTCCAAGTCTGCTGCCCTGACGGCGGTCCCAGTAATTTTCTTCCGGACCGTATCCATAGTAAGTTACTTTATCATATTGCTCCGGGATTCGAAGCAGCATACCAAATTCCGGCATTTCATGGGTCTTGATCTTCTCATCGGCTTCATATTCCATATGGATGGTGAGTGCTCCGTCTTTTCTGATACCATAAGTCACCCTGCACTCATTTCCCGGGATGTTCTCTGCCACATCAAAGAGACGGTATACATAAGAAATTTCTGCACCATCCTTTGTTTCTTTCAGCTCTGCCGGCATTGCTTTTGCATACATGCTGGCTGTCTTCCAGCATCCGCAACGCAGCGGCATTCCACTTCCTTTGTCATTGTCTGTCGGTGCCCGCCAGAAATTCGGCCTTGGAACGGATACGATAAATTCTTTCTCTTCTACCTGATAAGAGGTCAGTCCGCCACCTTCCTTTGCAAAAAGCATTTTTATATTACCTGCTCTCACACCGATATTCATAAGTCCATCAACCAGCTCAAAATCTTCTGCTTCTCTGATTACTTCTTCCGGAGCTTCCTTTTTTCCTGCATACTGACCAAAGGCAAGCTCATATCCGGCTTTCGCCCACGCAGTATCTTCTTTGGTAAGTAAGGAGGCGGTCACCGTAAATTCTCCGGCTATCTTAAGCCCCTTGGAAAGGCTGCTGATATCTATCGCCTCTTCTTCCTGTGGTGCTGTATGAAGCTCATAAGTGTTCTCTGCACATACACCGCCTTTTGTTGCAACGACAACTTTTAATACATAATTTTTCAGAGAAATAAATAAATTTTCGTTTTTAACAATAACCTTTGTTTCCTCCGGCAAAAGCTTTACACTCTGATACTGGAATTTTACCTCCTGCATCTTTGGAGTCACCTTGCGGTCAGCATAGAGAAGTCCGTTTCCACAGAAGGTTCCATCATTCGGACGGTCTCCGAAATCTCCACCGTAGGCTAAATATCTCTCGCCCTTTTCATTGGCAAGATAAAAGCTCTGGTCAATAAAATCCCAGATAAATCCACCCTGATAACGTGGTTCTTCTTCTGTAAGCCGGATATATTCATCCATTCCACCAGTAGAATTTCCCATGGAATGCATATATTCACAACTGATTACCGGTTTTGTTTTTTCATTGGTAGAGGCTTCACCCTCGCTTAAATATTTCCGCAGTTTTTCTGCCGGTGCATACATAAAGCTCTTCACATCAGAAGTATCCGGATAAGTATCATCAAAGGTAATACCCTCATAATGTACCAGGCGTTCGGAATCATTTTTCCGGAAGAGCTCTGACATTTCATATAAATTGCTTCCGCCACAGGACTCATTTCCGCAGGACCAAAGCAGAATGCAGGCATGGTTCTTGTCCCGCTGATACATGGAGTTAGCGCGGTCTAAGACGTTTTCTCTCCACTCTGCTTTGCTGCCCGGTATCGTCTCACTCATCGGTGCCTTTCCTACTGTTGCAAGGAAACAATCCGCATGGGACTCAAGGTTCGCCTCGTCTATCACATATAACCCCAATTCATCGCAAAGTTCATAGAAATAACTCTGATTTGGATAATGTGAAGTCCGCACTGCATTGATATTATTCTGCTTCATGATAAGAAGGTCATGGAGAATTTCTTTTTTTGTAACGCTTCTTCCATGGTCGCAGCTTAATTCGTGACGGTTTACACCGCGAAATACAATACGTTTTCCATTCAGGCACATAATGCCATTTTCCATAGCAAAATGCCGGAATCCAATGCGCTGTTTTATTACTTCTGTTACGGTATCATCGGAGTCTGTTACTTCTATATATAAGGTATAAAGATTCGGCTCCTCCGCACTCCAAAGCTTTGGTGCTTTTATTTTTAACTCTGTTTCAGCTTCTGTGTAAGCTGTCTCTGTCTTTACAACACATTCCTTTTTATCATCGTATAAGAAAATATGCAGCTTGCAGCAGGTATCTGCACCGGCTCCTACCAGCTCTTTCTCCTGCCAGTTTTCCTGTGCCGGCTGGTCTTCCTGTTCCGGTACACCCTTCCACTGCAATTTCAAAACTGCTTCTGTCAGATTATCCTGAAACTGCTGACTTACCTTCAAATCATAGATATGATGTGCCGGCATACGACGCAGTGTCACATCACGGAAGATTCCGGACATCCGGAAGAAATCCTGACTCTCTAAAATACTTCCGGTGCAGAAATGAAAGACTTCTGCCGCCAGCTTATTTTCTCCCTCGCAGACCAATTCTGTGATATCAAATTCTGCCGGTGTAAAAGAGTCTTCGCTATAGCCTGCAAATCTGCCATTTACCCAGAGTGCCATAGCACTTTCCACCCCATCAAACCGGAGGGATAACCGGTTCTTTAACATTTCTCCGGTCACTGAAAAAGAATGCACATACATTGCAACCGGATTATATTTCTTTGGAATCTCTTTGCCACAGACAGCTTCTTTTCCATCCCATGGATACTGGGAATTCACATACTGCAATTTGTCATAGCCAAAAAGCTGTATGGAAGAAGGCACCATAATCTCATCCCAGTTGCTGCTGTCATAATCCTTACGATAAAAGCCCTCTATGACTTCTGCTAAGTTATTGGCATATGCAAATTTCCATCTGCCATTGAGGCTGGTGAGAAAACTGCTTTCCACACCGTCTGCCTCTTTTCCGGTTGCATAATATCCATGGTCTGAATGTGCCGGCATCCGCCGGATTGCAAAACAGTCTGGCTCATAAATTACATTTTCGTTAAATTCCATAGCTCTTCTCCTTTATGATTTTACAGAACCGGTAATTCCTTCTACGAAGTTCTTCTGTAATACGAAGAATATAATCAGCATCGGAATTGTAGAAATCGTGACTGCAAGCATCATGCTTCCATAATCAATGGTATATCGTGCGGTCAGTCCAGATACCAGAATCGGCATAGTCTTGGAATTTTCATTCTGTAATACGATCAATGGCCACATGTAGCTGTTCCATGCATTCATAAAGCTTACAATTGCAGCTGCTGCGTAGGTAGATTTCATAATCGGTAAGAACATTTTAAAGTAAATGCCCCATTCACCTACTCCGTCAATCCGGGCTGCTTCAATGATTTCATCCGGAAATGATTTTGCTGCCTGGCGGAACATGAATATCATAAATGCAGTAGAAACGGTCGGTAAAATACATCCAACGGTTGTATTTAAAAGTCCCATCTTTCCAAACATACGGAACAATGGAATTACAGTTGCTGCAGTCGGTACCATCATGGAAAGTAACAAAATGGACATAATTTTATCTTTGTATTTATCATGGAATTTTTCGAATCCATAACCTGCCAGTGAGCAGACAAATACATTTAAAACCATGGAAACTACTGCGTTCCGGATGGAATTCCACATTGCCTGTGAAAGAACCGTTGTATCCAGAAGAGATTTTAAGTTTTCCATCAGGTAATTGCCCGGAAGAATTTTTCCTACAATGACATCCACACTTTTATTGGTTCCACTGACAATCATCCAGTACATTGGGAAGATGGAAATGATTGCGACCAGAATTAGGAATACATATTTCCAGAAATATACGAATTTTCTTTTACTCATTTCTCATCACCTACTTTCATCTGAATAAAGGCAAGGATTGCCACCAGGATAAATACTACATAAGAAATTGCGGATGCATATCCAAAGTTTGGATTTCCTGCAAAAGACAAATTGTATATGTAGTGGGATATTGTCATGGACGTATTTGCCGGTCCACCATTGGTAATATTCATAGACTCATCGAAGAGCTGTAAGGTTCCATTGGTTGACATAATTGCTGTCAGTAAAATTGTCGGACGAAGCATCGGGATTGTAATCTTAGTAAACTTCTGGAATGCATTGGCTCCATCTACAACTGCTGCTTCATAAATAGAACTGTCAATATTCTGCAATGCCGCCAGAAAAAATATCATATTATAACCGGTCCATCTCCACAATAATGCCAGTACGATTACAATTCGTGCGGTCCAGGTATTTCCCAGCCAGTTGATTGGAGATGCAATCAGATGCAGATTCGTAAGAATCGTATTGATGAATCCGTCCACAGAGAAAAGAGAACGAAAAATAATGGAATACGATACTAAAGAAGTCGTACATGGCAAGAAGATTGCAAGACGGAAAAACCACTTTCCTTTTAATCTCTTATCATTCAAAAGCGATGCTAAGAACATTGCTATCACCAGCATGATTGCTACTTCTAAGATCAGATAAATAAAAGTATTGCTTAATGTCATTTTAAAAATTTTATCCTGGAACATTCTTTTATAGTTAGAAAGTCCGGTAAAAGTCATGTTCGTTCCGCTTCCGCGTTTTAAGGATAAAATAAAGGACTGTATCATCGGCACGAAATTGAATATGACAATCATTATTGATGCCGGTATTACGAATGTCCATCCCATAATCTTTCTTTTCTTCGTTTTCACTGTTGTTCCTCCAATTCGTATCGACTTTACAGCTTTCTTCTTGAAAATTCTGCCTGCACAGCAGCTGCTATGCAGGCAGTTTGTAAAGCGCTTCTGCTAAATTATTCGCTCATTGCAAATGATACGGTATCATCTGCTTCTTTTAACGCTTCCTGAATATCCTGTCCCTGCTGAATCTGGGTAAGCGCTGTTCCAAGTGCGGATTTTGCTTCCTCCCAATACTGACCTAATGTGATAGCCGGTACTTCAGCACCATAGTTAGCAAATCTCTCGTAAATCTTATCGCCACCGAAGAATTCATTTTCCTGTGAGTATGCATCACTTTCTGCTGCCGGAAGGTAGGTTGCTACTGCACCGGTAGTAGGAAGAATAGTATCATAAAGCTCTGTGCTGCTTGCAAATGTATTCTTTAAGAAATCGATAGCAAGGTCTTTGTTTGGTGAGTCATTCATAACCATCCATCCTGCACCACCATTATTACTGTAATTGGTTGCATTTGGAGCATTGTCCAGTCTTGGCATTGTAGTAACGCCCCAGTCACCGGACTGGTCTTCCTGTGCCTGAATGGTACTTGTAATCCAGCATCCGTTGACTACGCTTGCTACTGTTCCGTTGTTGATAGTTCCAATATACTGATCCCAGTCATTTACTTCTACTAAAATTCCCTTGTCAACCATGGTCTCATAATCTTCTACAGCTTCTGCAACTACATCATTTCCCGCAAAATTTGGATTGCCATCTTCATCAAACATGCTGTCGCCTGCACTTCTTAACATTGCAATCAATAAGTCAGGTCCACCAGCCTGTGCGCTTAATAATGGTTTGCCGGTCTTTGCTAATACATCTTCGCCAAGTTCAATGAATTTGGACCATGTAATATCAGTAAAGTCATCAATAGAATAACCAGCTTCGCCGATTACATCGGTACGAATAAATAATGCGGTTACACCACTGTCGAATGGTACATTGTAATTCTTTCCATCTACTGTTCCAATTGCTGTTTTATAACTTGCAAACTTGGAGAAGTCAATTCCGGAATCAGATAAATCTGCAAATAAGTCCGGATAGTTCTCTACATTATTTAATAAAGCAGTGTCATTCATAAGAATGATGTCTGGTAGTGTGTCGGTCTGTCCAGAGGTTGCTGCTGTTGTAAGCTTGGTCTGAATATCCTCCCAGGATGTTTCTACTACATTTACGTTTACATCCGGATGGTCTTTCTGATAAATCTTTTCTGCCTCTTCCATAGCCGGAATATTAAAGGTTGCATCCCAGCACCATACGGTCAGTTCGTTTGAAGATGCTTCGGTATTTGAAGCGGAATTGTTTCCATTGTCAGAGCTGCTGGTGGAACCACATCCAACCATTCCAATTGTCATTGCTGCGGTAAGAATTGCAGCCAAAATCTTTTTCTTCATTTGTCTTCCTCCTGTCATTGTAAAAAGTATCTCTTCCCCGTACCTCATATTTTCTTATCGTGAACGCGTTTCACTTGATTACATTGCTAATATAATACCGCTTCCGCAAAATGTCAAGCGGTTAACATGCGAAATATTAGGTTTTCACAAGATAATGTCACGTTTTTTGTGCAGTATGCACTAATGTCAACCAATTTATCCGTTTTATACCACGAAAAAATAGTTCTAAATTCATGTCAACCGATGGACACGAACTAAGAACTATTGTCTTTTCTTTTATTTATTTATCATTTCTGTCAATCTGTTACTTTTCTTTTGTTGTACCACGCTTCATTAAGCTGACCGGAAGTACCACCTTTGCCGGCATTACGCCGCCACCTCGCTTTTTTAAGATGGCATCCACTGCCAGCTGTGCCATTTCCTTAATCGGCTGCCGGATTGTAGTCAGCATCGGATTTACCAGTGTTGCAATATTGACATCATCAAAACCTACAATCTGCACATCCTCCGGAACCCGCTTTCCAAGGGCACTGCATGCCTGAATGGACTGGGCTGCAATGACATCACTGCTGGCAAAAATTCCATCAATCTCCGGATATGTCTGCAGCGTCTGCTTGATATTTTCCAGATATTCCATCACGCTGTAGGACGCTTCGCTTGTCTCTATTTCATGATGCCGGATTCCGTATTTCCCGCATACCTCCCGGAAGCCTACACAACGTCTGTCTGCCGGCATCACCTGTCGCTCTACTCCACTAAAATGCACAATTTCTTTACATCCGCATTTAGCAAGATGCTCTGTAGCAAGCACTCCTCCCATATAGTTGTCACACTGGATATTGCAGTCCCCCAATGCATCATCACACTCTATGGTAACAATTGGAATATTCAGGTTCAGGAATTCATTGGCACTTACTGTTCCACTGCATAATATGATTCCTGCCACCTGATTACTCTTAAACATCTCTACATATTTCCGTTCGTTGCTGCGCTCCTCCTTGGAGTTGCAGACTATCATTTTATAATTTTCCGCTGCCGCCGCCGATTCAATATTACTTAAAAGCTTCGCAAAATACGGGTGCACGATATGTGGTACGATTACGCCAATCGTGCTGGTATGCTGTTTTGAAAGAGAACGGGCTACCTCATTGGGCTGATAGCCTATCTCCTTCATGACATCATATACCTTCTGTCTGGTCTTCTCACTGATATATCCACGGTTATTAATTACTCTCGAAACAGTCGTAACAGTTACTCCTGCCCGTTCTGCCACATCCTTTAATGTACTCAAAATTGTCCCCCTTCTCCTTGGTTGTTACTATAACGATAGCACTTTTATGCCGATATGTCAACATGACATATCAACTTGTCACATTCTGATGAAGATATTTTTCTCTCGTTGCCAGTCCCCCACGGATATGACGCTCTGACTTATTGACATCCAGTACTTTCCTTGCTTCCCGCGCCAGGGTCGGATTCACCTGGGATAAACGTTCTGTTACGTCCTTATGTACCGTACTCTTACTGATTCCAAACTGCTTTGCGGTCTGACGCACTGTCGCATTGTTATCTATAATGTATTTGGCTATTTCTACGGCTCTTTCTTCTATATAGCTTTTCAAAGAAAATCCCCTGCAATACTTGTTTTTACATTGTATGCAGAGGATTTGCTTTTATGTATGGCTTTTTTATCTCATCTATATTCTATTTCAAATAACCCTTTTTCCCTGTGAATACTACTGCCGCTCCGCATAATGCCAAGAGTGCAAGCAGATATCCAACCGGTGATTCATCGCCCGTTTTCAATGCTTTTGTTTTCTGTGCTGTGGTCTGCTCAGTATTTGGAGTGCTATTTCCACTTGTTGTATCAGCTTTCTTCGCAACGGTAAATTCGGCGGTTGCTTTCTTTTCTTCTCCACTGATAGAAGACACAATCGCAACCGTATGCTTTCCGGTAGCAAGGCTTTCTAAGTATTCTGCAGTAAAGGTGACAATGGTAGAGCCTTCTGTTACCATATAGTTTTTCGCATCTACTACGGTGCCATCCACTTCTACACGAAGGAAGCTGCTGATACCGGCGTCACTGCGGAAACGAAGCGTTGCACCACTTTCCTTTGTCCATTCTCCACCAGCGCCTTCAATAATGACCGGTGTTGCCGGTTTATAATCCGGGTTCTTCTCATTACAGCCTTCCCGTCTGCAGACTTCTGCATTGTTGCTAAAGTCATGTCCTAATGGATTTCCACTGGTAAATGTTTCCGTTCCCTTTGCCCCACACAGCTTGCAGGATTTGTAGTAAACTGCCGGTGCCGTACAGGTTGCTGCTGTTTTCAGATAGGAATCTGACACTGTTTCCACCCATTCACCATGCTTGCATGTAATTGTAAATTCTTTTGTTGCTTTCGTATCTGTTCCAACCGTAACCTGTGCCTTATAGCTGCCCGGTAACTTTGGTGCGCCTCCAACGGCTTCTGCTCCGCTGTTGTCACTGTTGGTCTTTGTGTCTGTTCCACTCAGATAATATACGATTTCCGGAACCGGAAGATTAAGTCTCTTCCAGTCTTCGGATATTGTTATATTGGCAGCTTTTGCTGTTCCATCATAGTCTGTATTCTCAGCTGATAAGGATAACCATAAAGATGCATCTTTCTCATTGCAGTCTCCCAATCCACTGCAGGTGGCAAGAATACGGCTTCCATCTTTGCTTTCATCCAATGCATAACTCCATGTGTGGCTGTGCTTCCACATACCGATCAGGAGTGTTTTGGCAGATTTAATATCCATATAATTTTTGCCTGCTCCAATATAGTCTCTCCAAACCTGTGGTGTATCTGTCAATTCTGATATATCTGCCATCAGAGTGGTAGAACTTTTCATTGACATGGCATCTCCAACTGTAATGCATGCATCACTTTTTCCATATCCTTCTGATACAGAAATAGCTCCCCAGCCAAGTCCATCTCCGGTTGCATAAAGAGAACCATATGGACTATTCTCAATAGTTACACTTCCATGTCCAAAAATTGCATAACCTCCATAGGTTTCCGATTTCTCTTTTATGCTGACCAGTTCATTGCTTCCAACCAGTGTAATATGAATATGGTCTACATTACTGTATATATTATTATAATAAGATTTCATTTTTAAATTTGAAAATGTTACCTTAGAAAAACTGTCAAGAGGTGGGTTATTAAATTCTCCCAGCTCAATAATATCTGATGTAGGTTCTGCGTTTTCATCCATTGCAATCGTAATGTCATCCGTCAGAATGGTAAGCGAATTTCTATTTCCAGATTCATACTTTCCATAGGTGTAATCGACTCCTTCTACAATTGCCCCCGAATCTCTTGACAACGTAAATGGTCCTGCCTGAACTGAATTTGTGGCTGCCTTTGTCTCAACTGTCATCCCCTGCATAAGACCTGCCATCATCATCAACGCAAGTAACAAGGAAAATAAACTTTTCTTCTTTTGTTTCATGTACATCCTTCCCTTCTTAAATTACACTTAAATTACTTTTTTCTTTTTTCACTTTTCACACTCTCAATGCTGTGCTACAATTACACTGTTATTTTACACCGTACATCAATGTACGATGCAATCATTTTACAAATTTTGCCGGTAATTGTGAAAAAATATATGATATGAAAATTTTGTGTGAAATAAAGACCAGCTGGTTTGCCTCAAAACACCAGCAGTTCTTAAATGTATGTTTTGCTTGTTTGTAAGCTGTCTTTCCGTTGCTTTGACCGGCTGCCCGGTTGTCCGTCTGCTACAGATACTTTCACAAACCCGTAAGGAGGTCTAGGCATTCTGGCAAATAAGTTTATGATTCCGGCAACCGGCGCAAATTCATATCCATATTCAACTGCGCCTTGCAGGCACATCCCTGTGCCTGCATTGCCGGTTGCATAACAGAATGCCAAGACCTCCTAACAGGCTTGTTTATGTATCTGTATGCAGGCGGACAACCGGTGCAGACTGTCAAACATTGGAAAGACTGGCTTTCATAGAGAAAAGCAAAACATATATTTTAGAACTACGGTGTTTTGAAGTGATGCAGCCGACTTTATTTCTTCAAAATTTCTAAATCCATTCTTTTCACAATCACCGAATAAATAAAAAGGGGGAACATTTTGAAAGAACTGTTTTCAATTGGAGATGCCGCAGACTTTGTGGGCATCACAAGAAGAATTATTTTAAATTATGAAGCTCATGGACTGGTTTTTCCGGATGTAAAAGAAGACCCCTCCGGCAATCGTTACTATACCATTGATACACTGACGAAGATTCGAACCATCCGCTCGCTGCAGAATCTTGGCCTGTCACTGGATGAAATCCATGGCTACTTTGACAACTCCAACGACCTTTTATCCATGGTTCGAAGGCTGGAATCTTTGCGGGATGAATTAAATGCCAATATCAAAGCCTTATACGAAAGAATCAATCAGGGATTTGAATCAATGGAAATCATTACAATTCCACCACAAACGGTGTACTGCCGCAAAACGGAAAGTGACAGCATCGTAGAAAAGACGAATTTGTTAAGAGCGGTTGCCCTGGAAGCACTGCAGAACTATGGTCCGGCACATACCGGGCAGATTTATTTTACGGAAGCTCCCATTACGGATGCAAAGGATATGTCCTTTTTTGCTGTTGTCCCGGCAGGAAGTAAGGGCGAACATATCCTAAATCTTCCTGCCCAGAAAGCAGTCTGCCTCTATCATCATGGAGCGTATGAAGAATTGCCATCGGTTCATGATACCCTGCTTTCCTATGCCAGAGAGCAAAAGCTTACACCGGTTGGCATCTTCCGCCACTGCTATTTAGAGGGACCACCACAGCATAAAGACAAAAGTAAATTTATTACCCAGGTACTGCTCCCGCTAGCATGTTCTAAATGACATGTATCCGGCTCCACCTGCCGCTTAAATACCGGACGCTGAATGCGATAGCACGAAGCGTCCAATCGGCAAACATGCCAATCCACACCGCCATTGGTCCGAAACCACAGCTGCGGATCAGATATACACACAGTGCCACACGGCAGAACCACATGGTAAGACTGGATAAAATCATGGAAAATTTCACATCTCCGGCGGCACGCATGCCATAAGCCGGGATAAATGCCAGTACCCATACAATCGGTTTTACAATCGTAATTGCTATTATCATTTCCATGCAGAGGGAGGCACTTTCTGCTTCCATTCCAGCTAAAAATGTAACCGGCTTTGTCAATAAAAATACCACTGCACAGGAAATCAGAATAACAATTTCTGCATAGCCGCAGAGTTTCACCATATAATAACGCGCCTCTTCCACTTTTCCGGCTCCAATACATTGTCCTACCACTGTCATCAGGCCGATTCCGATTCCAATGGCTCCGATTCCATTTAAATTTTCCAGTATAATGGTCATTGCCTGCGCGGCAATGGCTGCCGTTCCAAGGGTTGATACGCTGGACTGGATTGCCAGCTTTCCGAACTGAAACATTCCGTTTTCAATTCCGGATGGAATTCCGATAGAAAGAATTTTTCCAATCAATGGGAAATTGGGACGGATCTTAAGATAATGATTTACCACAATCACCTGATCCGGTTTCCGCAGATTCCAGAAAATTACTACTGCACAGAAGATTCTTGAAAATAAGGTAGAAAGAGCTGCTCCTTCCACGCCCATCTTTAATCCAAAGATAAGCACTGCATTTCCGGCAATGTTGAGTCCATTGGAAAGGACAGAAATCATCATTGGAAAACGACTGTTTCCTGCTGCCCGGTAAAAAGCTCCACCGGCATCAAAAAGTGCAATGAACGGAAATGAAATTGCAGTCAGCAGGAAATAAATCACGGAATTATCCATAACTGCCTCTTCTACCTGTCCGAAAATCAGATGCAGCAACGAGCCACGAAATACAACGCAAATCACAGACAATACCGTAGAAATCGTCAGTACGCTTAAAGTTACCTGTCTTGCAGCCTCATTGCTGGACTCCCTGTCTCCCCTTCCAAGATACTGGGAACAGATAATTGCTGCTCCTGCTCCTAATGCCGTAAATACCTGTATGACCAGTACATTGATGGAATCCACCAGTGATACCGCAGAGATTGCCGCACTTCCCACATTGCTTACCATCATGGTATCCGCCATTCCCATAAAGGAATTCAAAAGCTGCTCTACCATAATCGGCAGAAGCAGCGTAAGGAGTTGCTTATTGGAAAACATCATATGTTCCCGGTCTAATTTTGTTGCATCAT
>OHJI01000338.1_pt1 | contig 21467 bp, 18 predicted proteins | sample 1568571 | NCBI WGS metagenome assembly OHJI01 (sample SAMEA3879583, study PRJEB24766) | human gut metagenome | biome: human-associated habitat; feature: feces | place: USA | collected 1985/1987
ATATCATAGAGTCTCACTCAGTCTCAAATCTCGTGAGACTTCGTTGAGACTAACTCTGGAATATTTGTTTTTCAGAAAACTCTTTAAGTGTCTCTCTTTAGAAAGCTTTTTCTTAGAATATTCTGATTTTAGTCACTTGATTTTTCTCAAAATTTCTATGACATTTCTACGACATTTTCTGTGACATTCTCCATCTTCATTATAAGAGTTACTTAAACCAAATTTGTACCTTTAATCAATTCAGTTTTTACCTTCTCCTGACTTCCACACATGCGCATTAACTGCAAATAATGCGACCACGAAACGATAAAAGGTGGCTCTTTTTCAAAAAAGCTAAACACTGTTTCGCTTATTCGCTCTTTATAAGTCAAATAAAATTTTCTGGCATTCTTTAAAGTATCTTCTGAAAAACCTTTACCAAACTCTTCCTGAAGTTTTTCTAATAGTGTTTTAATAACCTTACTTCCGTACTTTGCTCTCTTTTCTCCCATTTGTTGCGTTTCCACAATCCATCTGCCTAATGAATAGTAAGTCATTATTTGCACTATATTTACATGCTCTGAATATTCCGGTGACAATTCCGCAAAGTCAAAGGTGTATTCATCCTTGACTGCCAGCTTTGCTTGCACTCTTCTTTCTGCTGGTAGCGTCAGGGCAAAATTAGTCTGATTTAGCAAATATTTTTCATATATTTGTGCTTCCACAAAATTAGTCAACACACGCTTTGTCCAACCATAACGCTTTGTCATTTGAATATAAAATTCCCTCTGCAAATCATCCTTGCACTTTTCCATTATGACAACATTATTGCTCCAGCTAATTTCTCGCACCATTGGTGCGAGTTTTTCAGATTCACGATAGGTTAAATAAAAATTTCGCATTCTCCTCAAATTTGCTGCTGAATATCCCTTTGCTCCAGGAAACTCTTTTTGTAACTCTTTTGATAGCACTTGAACTATAGATTTTCCATACACTTCTCCATTTCTTGCACCGGCGGTGCGAGATTTATTCTCATCGCGCTATCGATTATATTTTATATAATAGGTATTCCATCATCTATGGCAATATCATACCTGCTATCGTATCAATAGATGAATTACTTGTATCAATCGAATTCTCCAATAATGAAAAGTATTCTAACGATTTTAGGCTCACTTCAAGCCATTCGTTAGTTCTCCATTCGCAATTTTTATCATTTTTCCATCGTGCAAGTAAATTCTCCCTATCGCATGTCAGAGTAACACTTTTAACTTCTATTTTTAGCTTTGAAATTCCTTCTATGATACTGTGATAGACCCATTGTTCATCCATCAGCCATACCAATACAATCATTTGACATGCTGAACATTTTTTATAATTGTTAATCAAGTAAAGAATATTATCTATTGCCATTGTTTTTGTTTCACGATTCCCTATAAATGGATGGATATCTATACACCAATCTCCATCAATAAATGCTGTTCCTGCATATTTATCTGCAATATATTTTCCAAGTGTTGTTTTCCCAACTCCCATAGGTCCATTTATTACTATTACCTTCATATCCCGTCCTCCAATTATGTACACCTTTTTTTGAGTAATTATGCTTTTATTACTTCTGCTAACTCATCAAAGGTGTTTACTATGATACCTGAATATTCTTCATTATCTCTATTGAATAATATTGGATGTATACCCAAGTCACTAGCAACCTCTAAATTTTTAACACTATTATCTATGAAAATACACTCCGAAGAATCTTTTCCGACTTTTTCCAAAGCCAATTCATATATTTTCCTTTCCGGCTTTCTGCATTTCACATCTCCACTGACTATTTTTTCTTTGAAATACCTATCTAATCGATGATACTCAGTAATATATCTGCTCCACTCGGAAACATCATTTGACAATAGCACAAAATCATATTGTTCATAATATTTTTCAGCAAAAGGAATAAAACCACTGTCCAAAGTTAAATAGTTTTCAATATAATTTTTCATATGAAACACAGGATTATCATAACCTAATAATGTCAATACTCTTAGGGATAATTTGACATCTCATAACTCTCTAAACATCAGTATTTGCAAGGTTTTTACTACATTGGATAAGAATAAAAATAGATTTTGGAATGAGGTATTATTACACTCATTTCAAGGTCTATTACTTGTTCTTTATTTACTTATCAGGCTAAATCATTTTTCCCTTTTGTGAATAAACGACGTTGCCCTTTAACAGTAGCTCTTACTCAAACTCCCCGCAGAGAAACTTATTACCCCTGTGAAAGCTTGATTTCTAGAACTTTTAATGGCGATTATTCCACCTTTTATCACAATTATTTTATGTTTTCAAAAATACAGGTATCATATGGGTATCACATTCTAATTTTCTGATTTATCTTTTCTAGATTGTCTCATTGATTCATATATCAAACTCTGTATTAAGTTAGTACAGAAGTCCGTATTAATAATCGTCTCAAACATTGTTTTTAATTCTTCCATAGAATCAACATCGTAAATATACTGTTTCTTTCCATTGTATGCTTCAGCTATATCCTCGTTTAGTACAACTTCAACTGGATAAGCAATAGCACCATATCTTAAAAACATAATTCTATACTTATAATACTCTAACCCCTTAACTGATAAAAATACTTCAAATTTATTGTCAATTCCACTTTGTTCTCCCAATGCATCTTGAATATCTACAGTTTCTTCGACTTTATTCAAAGCTTCTGTCACAGCCAAAAAGTTATTTTTTTTAACATATGATTTTGTTTGTCCTTCATACACATCAACATTACAAATCACCATATCATTTGTGCATTCTGCTATTTCTCTTCCACTTTCAATAATCACTTCTTCAGGTGACATTGTATCCTTTAATTCAAAATTAAATGTTTCTTTGTTCATAGTTAATCTCCTTCTATCAAATATTAAATTCACACATAATAGGAAAATGATCACTTATATTACTATTAGGGTACCTATTATCAGTATACAATACACCTTTTCCACATTTTGTTATTATTTTTAATTGTTCCTTAACCATTAATGGAATCATAGACTGACTAATAATCACTTGATCAAGCATAAACCAGCATGGATTATATAATTTAGATTCTACTCTATAATATGTTCCAGGTGGGTATTTAAAATCTCCAAATAAATTCCACATAGGATTATACATTTTTTCATACTCTTTCCCATAAACTGTTCTCGAACCTTTATCTAAAATTTGTAATGCTGGTAAAGCATGAAATCCCTTTGCACTTAAACATGCCTTTTCATAAGGTGATTCATTTATATCTCCTATAACAATAACATGCTCTGTTTGTAATCTCTGCTTTATGTGTTTAATTGAATACATAATTTCTTCAGCTAATGCTACTCTCTCATCATAATGTTCTCCATTAAGATTTGAATACATATGCACTCCACACATGATGTACTGTTTATTTACAATTTGAACAGAAAAATATTTATTCTGTTCTCCAGGAGTAACATCAATATAATTTCCCCATATATGTATTCTCTCACACCCATTAGTGTTCCAATTAAATAATCTTTTTTTGCATTGTTTTAAATTATCATTTAATTCATTAATCTCTGCCATATACTCTGCTAATACTAATACATCAATTTCATTTTGATTAACTATATCCAAAATATATGAATTTATATCAACATTTCTATGTGTATTCCAAAACAATATTCTCATACATACTCACCAATTTATCTAAACATATAAAATATCCCGTCATTTTAAATTGTATTTTATCCATTTTTCCGTCAAATAATTTACAAAAGCTGAACATGACACTAACATATACTTTGCATCTTCACTTGCCACATTAACAAATTCAATGCTTCCATGTCTTATTCCACCAGAATCAGATGTATACCCATACAACTGCTTAAACGCATTTTCCATTGCCGGATGTATATTAATTCCACATTCCTTTAATTTTTTTAATGTATTACCTAATGTTGCCGTTCCACCTGAAGTACCTGTTATAATACTACACATAGCTTCAACACTACTTATTGATTCTTTTACCGAGTTTTCATAATCTGGTTTTTGTCTATCAGAATATAACTCTAATGCCTTTGTCATATGTTTACTAACAGATTCATATTCCAAGTCAATTGTTTCACTTATTGAGTTCAGTTCACTTTTACCAATAATCGGTACAACTAATCCATTTAAAATTCTGTATGGAGCAACTTCCTCTTCTAGTATTCGATTAAATTCTATCGTCAACCTTTGTGTTTTTTCACTATCAGTCACTCTAAGATATTTTTCAATAAAATCATATATTCTATACCACATACCTTCACATTGAACCACGTGCTTATGCAACTTTTCTGCATTCTGATTTTTGTATATTATATTTGCTGGAAATTCATATTTAATTCCCATTTCCAACATCATATCTTCTATTCCCGTTGTATAAGATGTATACTCCAATGTATCATAATAATCATACTCTTCTTTATAAAATACATTCCATATGCGTTCTCTCAACTGAATGCTTGTACTTCTCAATCCATTAGGATTTATACTTATAACTTTATTTCTTGTTGAAAAAAATTCCATAAAACGTTAATTCACACCTCTCTAACAATGCCTAATTAATGCACACAAACCTGACAAGCCTCTATTCTTTCAAATGAATGTTCTACCTGCAAATCTGGCATTTTCAAGTTACTCTCTATATACTCCAGCAATTCTGTATCATCCAAATATATATACATCTGCGGTGCTACAAATCCCGGAACATTTTTTCTTAAGTCATCTAATGATATCTGTGATGTTTCCTGAAATCTCTCTATTCCCATAGCATACCTATAATGATACTTTTCTATATATTCTTTTATTCGAGTAACAGCATTGCTATCTTCTTTATAGTCTTCCAACCAGTCAGATAGACAATGCCGTTTACCCAAATATACAATCCCCGTAACTGCTTTTACTGGTGAGCTAACATACATATATGCCATTATAGGTTCATCTGGAAAATTTCTTCTATGTTCAAATATCTTCAGACCAGATTTTATTTTTTCATATACATCCGGTCTGAAGCTTAACAGCATTTTTCTCAATACTTACACCACCTTATTTCCATACACATTTAATAGTGCATACTGACATAGGCATACTTATAAACTGCACATCGAATTTTAAACTTGGTTCTACTTTTGTACTTGCACTATGAATTCTAAAACTCAACTGCCATCCATTGTCCAAAATCATTTCTACAGTATTATTACTTTTAGGCTTAAATCCAATGTCAATCAGTCTTGTCGGCAATTCAACCACAGGAACTTCAATTTCTGAAACCTTATCCTTACTCGACTTATTTAATGTATCATGCATATTAAAAGTATGAATCAATGTAAGGCGTTTACTGTCATGACTAACTATCTTGTAATAATCTTCTTTTCCTATAAGATATTCTACCATTTTTTCAGGCATATTCTTATCTTCTTTATATGCCCTATTAACTTCATCCATAAAAGCCCGCAATAATGGTACATATACATTTTCATCTTTCTGTACTATTTCTGACCATCGTGAACCATTTTCTTTTTCACTTTTCAGCATATCAAATATTGGATTAACTGCATTCCAATATTCACTGCTACAAGGTATATTAAACCATTCTTTGCCAAAATCCAATTTATGACTTAATCTGCTGTGTTTTACTGCATCGTGATTGTGCTTAATACTTAATCCTATTTCCCATTCAATATCATCTCTGCGAATAACAATATCTCTTACATCGCCTTTAACGCCGGCTCCATCTTTTTGAAACTCTAATGTCAGTTCGTCATTATCGTTTTCTGACAATCTCGGTTCCATTTCAAGAACTTCATTAATTGCAGCTTCTGCAGAAATCATAAATGTCTGCTGCATTTCATCATCCATAAGCAGCCATGCTTTTTCATTAGCATGCAAGCTGGAATTATCAACTATTTTTGTTTTACGCATTTCACACAATGTCTTATAAAGTGTTTTAATCCACGCATACTCATATGCTCTACCCTGATCATTACTCTTTGTACTCACCTTCTTCTCATTAACCTCCTTTGCATCTATAACCTCATTATCTACAACCACCTCTGCACCATTACCTTCTAGGTATTTCTTTATTGCAACAGCTATTTCATATGCAAGATTAACTGGAACAGCATTACCAATCATTTTATAGGCTGTATTAGTATCCTCATATATAAATTTAAAATCATCAGGAAATCCCTGTACTCTGGCAACCTCTCTAATTGTCATTCTACGATAAAGATGTTCTTTTCCTTCTACAAATCTGCAATCATTCTGTGCCACTTTAACCATTTTAGGTGCCTGTGGATGAAGCTGACATTGTCTTCCTGATGCCTGAACTGTAAATGCCTGTTCATCCCATCCTTTTACTCTGTTACGGCTCATAAATATTGGTGAATATGCTCCAGTATAGTATTCATTGTTATTGATTGCTTCTGGATTATGATGATTTTTCTCTCCTGATGGAACAGCCGTATCTTGCAAATCCCATATAATATCACGAAGAGTGATTTTCTTATCATCATCCTTTGTTGAACCTTTAGGAAATCCAAAATCAATGTGCAAATCCTTCCTGAAACCTATATAAAACACTCTCTTTCTTTCTTCTGCAACTCCGTAATCCTTTGCATTTACAAGGGTAAATGACACATCATACCCTGCATCATCAAAAAGATTCAATATATTTTGCACCGCCTCTGAATGTCTGTTTGCCAACATTCCGCTTACATTTTCTGCCAAAAAGAACTTAGGCTGGAATTCCTTTAGTATTCTAATATAATCAAAGAACAACTGTCCTCTGGCATCCTTAATTCCCTTTAATGAACCTGCTTCAGACCACGACTGACAAGGTGGTCCACCGATAATTCCGTCAACTTCTCCATTTATAAACTGTTCTATATCTTCTTTTGTTACCTGTCTTATATCACCTTCAATCAGATGAGTATTCGGATGATTTGCTTTAAATGTCGCCCATATTGTTTTATCAAACTCATTTGCAACAGGAATATTAAACCCAGCTTTTTCAAAGCCTAAATCTAATCCACCACATCCACTAAACAAACTAATTATGTTCATGGGTATCCTCTCCTTCATTGTTTTTCTTAATTATTCTGGCAGCTTCTATTAATGCCGTTCTTCTTATAAACTCACTATATGATGAATATGCTTCTAATCTTGCTGCTTCCTTAAACTTATCTAATTCTTCTTCGCTCACTCTTATACTGATTGAAATTGATTTTCTCATCTCATTTATTCCTCCTGCTTCATAAATTTATAATACTTTCTTCGTATGTCAATGTCAATACTTTGTTGCACGAACAGTTGTTTTATTTTGTTTTTAGTAACTTTCTAATCACCTTCTCCACACTCTCCAGAACCTCTTCAACAGTTCCTTTAATGTCGTATTTTCTTCTTTAAGTTTCTAGTTCTCATACATTACATCAATAAGCTTATTTTCACTAATTTGCACCAGTTTTTGGTGCTTCATATAATTGGGATAATTTTTGAAAATAAAAAGAAATGTGATAATAGAAAATACCTATGACACTTCTGTTTAGTACTTATTAATATCTGTGGTACTATCAAAACAGGTATCATATAGGTATCACGATAAAAGAAAAAGCCCCATAAATGGCTTGTTTACGCCATTTATGAAGCTCTGTTTACTATTCAAACTCAATCGTTCCAGGTGGTTTGCTAGTCAGATCATAGAATACTCTGTTAACTCCCCTTACCTCATTTATAATTCTGCTCATGACTGTCTGGAGAACCTCAAATGGAATCTCTGCGCTCTCTGCTGTCATGAAATCAATTGTGTTGACTGCACGAAGTGCAACCGCATAATCGTAAGTTCTTTCGTCACCCATAACACCAACGGAACGCATGTTAGTGAGAGCTGCGAAATACTGGTTTGGCATCCATGCTGGAGCCTTGCCGTTAGCTTTCTTGTACTCAGCTACGGCCTTGTCAACCTCCGAACGGTAGATAAAGTCAGCGTCCTGAACGATTCGAACCTTATCAGCTGTTACCTCTCCGATAATTCTGATTCCAAGTCCCGGACCTGGGAATGGCTGACGGAATACAAGATGTTCTGGTATTCCAAGCTCAAGACCAGCCTTACGAACCTCATCTTTGAAAAGGTTGCGTAGTGGCTCAATGATTTCCTTGAAGTCAACGAAATCAGGAAGTCCTCCTACATTGTGGTGAGACTTGATTACGGCTGATTCGCCACCAAGTCCGCTTTCTACAACGTCTGGATATATAGTTCCCTGTGCAAGGAAGTCAACTGCACCAATCTTCTTGGCTTCTTCCTCAAATACACGGATAAACTCTTCCCCAATAATCTTTCTCTTAGCTTCTGGCTCTGTAACGCCTGCAAGCTTAGAGTAATATCTCTCCTGTGCATTAACTCTTATAAAGTTAAGGTCGAACTGTCCTTTTGGTCCAAATACGCTCTCAACTTCATCGCCTTCATCTTTACGGAGAAGACCGTGATCTACGAATACGCATGTAAGCTGCTTTCCAATAGCTCTTGAAAGAAGTCCGGCTGCAACAGATGAATCAACACCACCTGAAAGAGCAAGTAAAACCTTGCCACTGCCAACCTTCTCGCGGATTTCCTTAATTGTATTCTCAACAAATGCATCCATCTTCCATGTTCCGGCACATCCGCATACTCCACGAACAAAGTTGTGAAGCATCTTGGTTCCTTCCTGAGTATGAAGAACCTCTGGGTGAAACTGGATTGCATAAAGATTCTTCTCTGTACACTCTGCTGCTGCAACTGGGCAGTCTGCTGTGTGGGCAACAATCTTGAATCCTGGTGCAATCTGTGAGATGTAATCAAAATGGCTCATCCACACAATAGTTTTCTCTGAGACATCTGAGAATAAAGCGCTGCTCTTATCTACAAATGTTTCTGTCTTTCCATACTCTCTTACTGGTGCCTTCTCAACCTTGCCACCAAGCACATGCTGCATAAGCTGTGCGCCATAGCAAAGACCAAGTACAGGTACACCAAGTTCGAAAAGTTCTTTAGTACATGTTGGCGCGCCATCTTCATAACAGCTGTTAGGACCACCCGTAAGGATAATTCCTTTAGGGTTCATGGCCTTAATCTGCGCCAGGTCTGTCTTGTAAGAATAGATCTCACAATATACATTACATTCACGGACACGGCGCGCAACCAGCTGGTTGTACTGACCACCGAAGTCAATGACAATAACTTTCTCCTGATCCATGATCAATCTCCAATCTTGTGTATTTATATATACATTATAGTTAAACTTGCCCCTTATGACAAGCCTTAATTCTTCCCAATTCTTATCTTGATAATTCTCTTCCAGACAATCCTTATCTATGCATATTTCTCCCCAATTCTCTTCTTCACATAAGAATCCATCTTCTCTCTGACCATCGCCATCTTTCTGTTGGTTTCCTCATTATCATAATGAAAATGCATAAGCTTTGCAAGATAGCCCTGCTCCACAGTAATCCGCACGCTCTCATCATACACAAGCTCATAAGCAAGTGATACATGACCAATAACAGTATCAGCCGGTGTACGTCTTATTGCTTTGAGTATACAGTGTTCCTCGCCAAATGCTTCTAACACTTCATCTGTAATATCACTCTTCATGAGTTCTTCTGTCGTAGTGTTATATATTTCTTCAAGTGGAGTATCAATATTAACCTTAAATATATCAACCTTATCAGCATCACGAAGCACATTGCAGAATGCCTGCTCACGGCGATTAAGTCCCTGCGGAATTCTGTACATATTGTGACACCTTATTGCAAGTTCAAGCATTTCCATGTCCGATTTGTTCAATCTGTCATACAGAAATACTCCATCAGAACCATATCGGTCCTCTAATGCTCCTGGCTTGTAGCCTGTACATTTAACCATACCTTTAAGAAAAGTACTGATAAGACCATCTTTAAACAACAGGTCTGCACCAAATCTTGCATGGTCAACAGAGTCCGCATCTGAAAATGTGTTATAACGCTTTATCTGTTCAAATCTTCCAACATCATGAAGCATTCCGGATAACCATGCCAGTTCAACATCATAGGCACACATTCCTGCTGCCTTTGCAATTCTCTCGCACAAAGCCGCAACTCTGTAAGTGTGGTCGATTTTTAATTTAATCTTAGGGTCATCTGCATTATAAGCTGCTGTGTATTCTGCAAATGCTTTCTTAACATGCACCCTGTCAACATACACACGGTTTATCTTGGCATTTTCATAATAACCTTCAGTATCAACGACTTTTCCCTCATTCCATGTGTCTATAATGTCAGGCACATCAGATAAAGAATGACACACAACCGAAGTCAGTCCCCGGATATCATCATTAATCTCAATAGTGTCAGGTATATGAATCACCTTCATACCTGCTGCATATCCTGCTTTAATGCCATTAATGCTGTCCTCAATGACTACACATTCTGACGGTTCACATCCGATAAAACCTGCTGCCCGAAGAAATATGTCCGGCTCAGGCTTTCCATGTTCAACCTCATCTCCATATACAACACCGGAAAGATAATCCCATGCTCCTATTCTGTGAAGACTCTTTTCAGCACTCGATTTTTGAGTTGAAGTTGCAACAGCACATTTGAACCCATTATCCTTAATATAATCAAGCAACATATGAAGCCCTGGCATAACCGGGACTTCCTCTGTCTCCCTGATTTTGTAGACATGGTCTGTTCGCATTGTCCGCATTTCCCAGTAATCCTGCTCTCCATGATAATAATCATCAAAAAAACTCTGACTAAGCTTTGCTGGTGCGCCTTTAAAACTGTCGATAAGCCATAGTGGCATCTCTACATTTTTCTGGGAAGCTGCCCACAGCCAGCCAAGATTAGACTGATTTTCCGTATCAATCATAACTCCGTCCATATCAAAGATAATCCCTTTTATCATAACTGCCTCCATTCAACTCCCAAAAATATCAAACCGACATCCCTTGCATACACTTCCCAGATATCCGTTCCTTCATTTCCTAATCTTACTTCTCTTCCAGATACTTCTTAACATACTGTCCGGTATAAGACTTCTTAACCTTAACAATCTCCTCTGGTGTTCCCTTGGCAATAACAGTTCCTCCGCGGTCGCCACCCTCTGGTCCCATATCTATAATATAATCTGCTGTCTTAATAACATCAAGATTATGTTCAATAACAACTACAGTGTTGCCGCCCTCTGCAAGCCTGTGAAGGATATTGACAAGCTTGTGGACATCGGCAAAATGCAGACCGGTTGTAGGCTCATCAAGAATATATATAGTCTTTCCTGTGCTTCTTCTTGAAAGCTCTGTTGCGAGCTTGATTCTCTGTGCCTCACCACCTGAAAGCTCAGTTGATGGCTGTCCAAGCTTGACGTAAGACAATCCAACCTCGTTGAGAGTCTCAATCTTTCTTCTTATACTCGGCACATTTTCAAAGAAATCAACTGCATCCTCAATAGTCATGTCAAGAACATCATATATGCTCTTATCCTTGTATTTAACTTCAAGAGTTTCTCTGTTGTAACGCTTGCCCTCACAGACTTCGCAAGGAACATACACATCCGGCAGGAAATGCATTTCTATCTTGATAATACCGTCACCGGAGCATGCCTCACATCTTCCACCTTTAACATTAAAGCTGAATCTGCCCTTCGTATATCCTCGTTCCTTCGCGTCCTTAGTCGTTGCAAACAGGTCTCTTATCATATCAAATACACCTGTATAGGTTGCCGGATTAGACCTTGGTGTTCTTCCGATTGGTGACTGGTCAATGTTAATAACCTTGTCAAGCTGCTCTATTCCGTCAATTCCATCATGGTCGCCTGCAATACATCTTGCCCTGTTAAGCGACTTTGCCAGGTGCTTGTAAAGAATTTCATTAACAAGTGAACTCTTGCCTGAGCCTGACACACCTGTTACGCATGTGACAACTCCAAGCGGAATATCTACATCAATATTCTTAAGATTATTCTCCCTTGCGCCTCTTACCTTAATCCAGCCAGCAGGCTTTCTACGCTCTGCCGGTACAGGTATCTTGATTCTTCCTGACAGATATGCACCTGTAAGTGAGTCCTTGCACGCCATAATATCCGCAGCAGTTCCTGTTGCGACAACTTCTCCACCATTTCTTCCTGCGCCTGGTCCGATATCCACAATATAATCGGCTGCAAACATAGTATCCTCATCATGTTCAACGACAATAACTGAGTTACCAAGATCTCGCAAATGTGTCAGAGTTCCAAGCAGCTTGTCATTATCCCTCTGGTGAAGTCCGATACTTGGCTCATCAAGAATATAAGCAACTCCTACAAGACCTGAACCAATCTGTGTAGCAAGCCTGATTCTCTGCGCTTCACCGCCTGACAGAGTTCCTGTGGCACGCGAAAGTGCCAGATAATCAAGCCCTACATCTACAAGGAACTTAATTCTCGCCTTGATTTCCTTAAGAATCTCTGCACCAATAAACAGCTGTCTCTCTGAAAGCTTCATATTCTCAAGGAATTCCTGAAGCTTTATAATAGACATGTTAGTAATCTCATATATGTTCTTATCTGCAATAGTAACAGCAAGTGAAGACGGCTTAAGTCTTTGTCCGTGACAGGCAGAACAAGGTCTTATTCTCATAAATTCCTCATACTGCTGCTTGGTATTATCAGAATATGTCTCTCTGTATCTTCTCTCCATATTCTTAATAAGACCTTCAAATGCGACATCATATACACCCTCTCCGCGCTGGCCTTTATATTTAACCTTTACAGAATGTCCCTTAGTACCATTGATAATAATATCCTTAATATCATCAGGATAATCCTTGAATGGTGTCTTTAATGAAAATCCATATTCCTCTGCAAGTGCATCAAGAACCGCCCTGCTAAAGCTGCCCTCATCCTTAGATGACTGCCAGCCCATTCCGACAATAGCACCTTCATCAATGCTGAGACTCTCATCCGGTATAAGCAGCTCTGCATCAAACTTCATTGTATAACCAAGTCCGAAACAGTCCGGGCATGCGCCAAATGGATTGTTGAACGAAAAGCTTCTTGGCTCAACCTCATCAATACTTATGCCGCAGTCTGGACATGAAAAGCTCTGGCTGAAATTAAGCGTCTCGCCATCAATAACATCTACTGTCATAAGACCTTCGGCAAGCTTAAGAGCTGTCTCAATAGAATCTGTAAGTCGTTTCTGGATTCCGTCTCTTACAGAAAGCCTGTCTACAACAATCTCAATATTATGCTTCTTATTCTTATCAAGCTTAATCTCATCTGTCAGCTCATACATGCTTCCATCAGCAATAACACGCACAAATCCGCTCTTCTTTGCCTGCTCAAACAGCTTTACATGCTCACCCTTTCGTCCACGGACAACAGGTGCAAGAATCTGAATCTTAGTTCTCTCAGGAAGCGCCATAATAACATCAACCATCTGGTCAACTGTCTGTTTGTTGATTTCCCGTCCGCATTTTGGGCAGTGAGGAATACCAATTCTTGCATAGAGAAGTCGGAAATAATCATATATCTCTGTAACAGTTCCTACTGTAGAACGTGGATTCCTGTTAGTTGACTTCTGGTCTATAGAAATAGCCGGTGAAAGTCCTTCAATACTGTCAACATCAGGCTTTTCCATCTGTCCCAGGAACTGTCTTGCATATGAAGACAGTGATTCCATATACCTTCTTTGACCTTCTGCATATATTGTATCAAATGCCAGACTCGACTTTCCCGAACCTGAAAGTCCGGTAAGCACAACAAGCTTGTCTCTTGGAATATCAACGTCTATTCCCTTAAGATTATGCTCTCTGGCACCCTTTATCCTTATACAGTTCTTATAACTGCCTCTTTCAATCTCTTTCTTTAACTTACTATCAGCCATGTTTCTTTCCTTCATAAATATATTTATTAATCTCAATCATCTTGTCACGAAGCTGTGCAGCCTCCTCAAAGTTAAGCTCTGCTGCTGCCTTACGCATGTTCTTCTCAACCTGCGTCTTAACCTTCTCAAGCTCTTTGATGCTCATAGATTCATAATCAACCTTAAGCTTTCCTGAAGCGTCACCCGGCTCCGCTGCCTTGCTTATGCTTATAAGATCTCTTACTGCCTTCTTAATTGTCTGTGGAGTAATTCCATGCTCATCATTATAATCCTGCTGAATCTTTCTTCTTCGTTCAGTCTCTGAAATAGCCTTTTCCATAGATTCAGTAATCTTGTCTGCATACATGATAACATGTCCCTCTGCATTTCTCGCAGCCCGGCCAATCGTCTGTATAAGCGATGTCTCTGTTCTTAAGAAGCCTTCCTTATCAGCATCAAGTATTGCAACAAGGCTGATTTCAGGAATATCAAGACCTTCTCGCAGCAGGTTGATTCCAACAAGAACATCAAAACCATCAAGACGCATATCTCTTATAATCTTCTGACGCTCAAGCGTATCAATATCTGCATGAAGATATTTAACCCGGATTCCTGCCTCTTTAAGATAATCAGTAAGGTCCTCCGCCATTCTCTTGGTAAGTGTAGTAACAAGCACCTTGTTCTTCTTGGCAGTTTCCTTGTTAATCTCAGATATAAGGTCATCAATCTGTCCTTCAATCGGCTTAACAGTTATCTCCGGGTCGAGAAGTCCGGTAGGTCTGATAACCTGCTCAGTTCTCATAAGCTCATGCTCTGCTTCGTATGTGCTTGGTGTTGCTGATACGAAAAGCATCTGTGAAATCTTGCTTTCAAACTCACTGAAATTAAGCGGTCTGTTGTCCTTCGCAGATGGCAGTCTGAAGCCATAATCCACAAGCGTAGTCTTTCTTGACTGGTCGCCGGCATACATGCCGCGAATCTGCGGAATAGTAATATGCGACTCATCCACAATAATAAGAAAATCATCTGGGAAATAATCCATCAGAGTATACGGAGGACACCCTGCCGGAAGTCCTGCCAGATGTCTTGAATAATTCTCTATTCCTGAACAAAAGCCTGTCTCCTGCATCATCTCTATATCAAAATTCGTTCTCTCTTCAATTCTCTGTGCCTCTAAAAGCTTATCCTCACTCTTGAAATACTTCACTCTCTCGGCAAGCTCTGCCCTGATATTCTCAATCGCAGCGTCCATCTTCTCCTTCTCAACAACATAATGTGAGTTAGGGAATATCGCAATATGTTCAAGAACGCCTTTAACTTCGCCTGTTAGGGAATCTATCTCACTTATTCTGTCCACTTCATCACCAAAGAATTCAACTCTTATGGCATCACCTGATGATGATGAAGGATACACTTCAACAACATCGCCTCTTACCCTAAAGGTTCCTCGCTTAAAATCCTGGTCGTTCCTTACATACTGGATATCAATCAGCTTTCTTATGCAATCATCCCTGTCCTTCTCCATTCCCGGACGAAGCGAAATAACCATGTTCTTATAATCAACCGGCGCACCTAATCCATATATACATGAAACCGAAGCAACGATAATAACATCATTTCTTTCAGAAAGTGCCGCTGTTGCCGAATGTCTTAATTTATCAATTTCATCATTAATAGATGAATCCTTCGCAATATAAGTGTCACTCTGAGGTACATAGGCCTCTGGCTGGTAATAATCATAATAGGAGACAAAGTACTCAACCGCATTCTCTGGAAAGAACTCCTTCATCTCCCCATACAACTGCGCTGCCAGTGTCTTATTATGGCTTATAATAAGTGTAGGTTTCTGAACATTCTGTATAATGTTCGCCATTGTAAATGTTTTACCAGAACCAGTTACACCAACTAGAGTCTCAAACTGATTGCCTTCCTCAAAGCCCTTTGTAAGTGCTTCAATAGCCTGCGGCTGGTCGCCCATCGGCTTAAAATCCGAATGTAATACAAATCTGTCCATAAAGCCCTCCCTATTTTGCGAAGCAAAATCCGAACCCCTTGGTGAGGAGAGGGATTTTGCCCTCCTTGTTTTCTGAAAGAAAATGCATTTCCCTCATTATACAATATAATAATCAAAAAGTACAGAACAAACATTCGATTTGTCCTGTACTTTATTCCATACCTCTATATTCGTTATTCTGCCGCGCTGACACTCATTTTTCCATTGAGATACTCTACTGCTGCCTTCAACTGCACATCTTCAGTCGCATCATCCGGAAGCTCCACAATACTGTCAGGTGTCACTCCCTTGCCGTGAATATCCTGTCCCTTAGGAGTGAAATATTTGGCAATTGTATACTTAACCGCACTTCCATCAGTAAGCGGACGGATTGTCTGCACAATGCCCTTACCAAATGTCTGTGTTCCGATTATCTGTGCCTTATCATAATCCTGCATTGCACCGGCAAATATCTCAGATGCACTTGCACTATTGCCATTTACCAAAACTGCCATCGGAATATTAAGCTCATGATTATCAGAACCTGAATATTCCTGTCTCTTACCAGACTTAGTCTCTGTATACACGATAAGTCCGTTCGGAAGAATATAATCTAGCATATCAGCCACAGTCTTAAGAACTCCGCCAGGATTATTTCTTATATCAATTACAAGTCCTGTAATTCCCTGCTTCTGAAGGTCATCAACAGCCGATTTAAACTGCTCTGTTGTAACATCATCAAACTGTGAAATATAAATATAACCTATATTATTCTCAAGCACCTCTGATGAAACAGTCTTAATATCAATCTTGTCTCTTGTAACTGTGAAACTCAGCTTCTCGCCATTTCTCATAACAGTAAGGTTAACATCTGTACCCTTCTCGCCCTTAATAAGGGCAACTGCTACAGAAAGGTCCATTCCTGTAATATCCTCACCATTAACCTCTGTTACCTTATCTCCATTTCTGATACCAGCCTTATATGCCGGTGCATCCTCATATGCCTCTGATATAAGTATTGAACCATCGTCAGCCTTCTGGCATACAGCACCAATTCCATAGAAAGAACCTGATGTTGACTCCATCATTGACTTATATTCTTCAGGCGTATAATAAACAGTATATTTATCACCATATGCAGCAAGATATGCCTTAAAAATGTTGTCTGCAGCCTTTTCATCATCTACATCATCAAAGTAGAATCCATCTCCAAGCAGCGAATCCAAAGCATTCAGCTTACCTTCAACCTTAGTTCCGATTCCTTCGTTATCACTTGTTCCAACATCCTGAACATATATACGTCCGTCCATTCCAATATGGATATTACCACTTCTTATAAGTCCAATGAATACGCATGACAACGCCAGTATCACAACCAGCAGTGTTGCCACAACACCAATAATAACGCCTTTGCCTAAAGCATGTTTTCTCTTTCGTTCCTGTGCGGCCCCTTCCGAAGAAAAAGGTCTGTTATTATCATATTCCATTGAGTCCTCCTGTTAAGTTGAATTATTTATTTAAAATATGGCATAGGATTAACATATGAACCATTGAGCATTACATCAAAATGCAGATGCGCGCCAAATGAATTACCCGTATTACCCATAACACCAAGCTTCTGTCCTTTCGTCACCTGGGCTCCTACAGATACATTTAAACTATCAAGATGCAGGTATCTCGTATACAGTCCATTACCATGATAAATCATCACATAATTACCCGCTGTTGAGTAATATTCGCTCTGTCTGTGTGCAATAACAACTTTACCGTCATAAGCTGCATATACAGGATCACCTGAAACTCCTGCCCTGACCGCTCCAATATCCACACCTTTATGCGGTGAAGTTCTGTCAGATGTATCTCCATATGGAGAAGTTATTCTTGTACTTGTTGTTGGCCATTTGAAAGTTCCGCCATCATATCTGTTAGACGGAGTAACTCCGCTTGCTTCCTCTGCCTTAATCTTGGCTGTTATAGAAGCAATCTCTGCATCGAGCTTCTTCTCGTCAGCTTCGAGCTGTTTCTTATATGCCACCTGATCAGCCGTATTCTTACTCAAAGCATTAAGCTGGGCAGTCTTCTCATTCTGGACAACCTCAAGTGCATCAACCTGTGCCTGAAGTGCCTCCTGACTGGCAGTCAGAGTCTCTTTATCTTCTTCAAGCTTTACTTTAGAAGATGATATCAGATTAATCGTTGACTGATATTCCTCAAGCATCTGTCTGTCATACTCTGATATCTTATTAATATACTCAAATTTATTAAGCATATCCGCCATACTCTCTGATGATAAAAGCACCTCAACATATGTATAATCATTATGCTCATACATAAACTGGATTCGAAGCTTCATAGCCTCATACCGGCTTTCCTTATCAGCCTCAGCCTGCTCAAGCTGTGCCTGTGTCTCCTCAATCTCAGCCTCTAATGTTGCAATCTGGGTATTAATATCATCTAATGACGCTGACAATTCTCCCATCTGGGCATCCAGTCCCTGAATAAGAGATGTAAGGTCCGAACTCTGCGCCTTAAGCTGAGCAATCTTGTCTTCTGTTTCTTTCTTTTTATTCTGTATATCATTCTGCTGGTTCTGGGCATTCTTCAGATCCGATTTATTATCTCCAAATGTAACCTGTGCAAAACAATACGGTATAAGCAACATTACAATCATGAGTGCCGCTGTTATTTTCTTTATTAAATTGTTCCAAAACAGTGCTTTCTCCATACAGCCACTCCTTTACCATAATTAAAATGTTTTCTAAAAACAAACAGGGACTTCTGCATCCGTTTGCAAAAGCCCCCAAAAACTATCCGAAACTATACATCGGCATGCTTTCTTACAGCAAAGAAACTTCCTATAAGACCAATACCAATTCCAAGAATAACAGCTACCGGAATAAGTACCTCAAATACTTCTGATGCTGGCATAAATGCTAATATATTCTGTAAAACAGAGAATTTTCCAAGAACAAAATTAACAACCCCACCATAAATATATCTCAATATTGCTACCGGAATAACAGCACCTATAAGTCCTATAACAATACCTTCTACGAAGAATGGTGCATTAACAAATGCATCTGTAGCTCCTATATATTTCATGATTGATATCTCATCTTTTCGTACCGTAATACCAATGACGATTGTATTAGTAATAAGGAATATAGATACCGCCAGAAGAACAACAATTACTGCAACTGCAACATAACTTACAAGTCTTGCTGCACTGGCAAGTCCGCTTGCTGTAACCTCTGAACGGTTAACCTGTCTTATACCATCAAGATTTTCAAGGTATGTTACAAGTGTAGCCTGACTTGAAGCTTCATTAAGATATATCTCATATGATGAAGAATTAGCAAGAGGATTATCATCCTTGAAACCTTCTGCAAGTTCTGGGTAATCTTTAAAATACTCAGCCTTGTAATTCTCCCACGCTTCATCAGCTGATGTATAATGAATTCTTGACACTTCATTACGCTGGCTTATCGTATCGCCAAGCTTCTTAATATCTGCGTCTGTAAGTCCTTCATCGAAAAATACTGTTACGCATACTTCATTCTCAGCCTTATGAATCATATACTGAAAATTGGATACAAGTGCATAGAATACACCAAAAAGGAATATACACGCTGTAATTGTTGCTATAGACGCAAGAGAGAACAATCTATTACGATAGATGTTCTTTAATCCGTCTTTAATATGATAAAATAACGATCTAATCTTCATAGAAATAACCACCTTTTTCCAAATCACTGATAATCTTGCCTTCGCTCATAGTAATAGTTCTCTTCTTCATCTGCTGAACTATCTCCATATTATGAGTAACAACAAGTACTGTTGTTCCCTGCTTGTTAACCTGATCTAATATCTTCATAATCTCATTAGAATTAGCTGGGTCAAGGTTACCTGTAGGCTCATCGCACAATAATATAGCTGGCTTATTAACCAGTGCTCTGGCTATGGCAACTCTCTGCTGTTCACCACCTGATAACTCATTAGGAAATGACTTATACTTATCAAGAAGTCCTACCATTGAAAGCATAGCAAGAACCCTGCTCTTAATCTTCTTATTAGGAGCTTCGACAACTTTCTGTGCAAATGCAATATTATCGTATATATTACGATCTGGTAAAAGTCTGAAATCCTGAAATACAACACCGATATCTCTTCTAAGATATGGTAACTTCTTTCTTGTAAGTTTATTAAGGTACTTTTTATTAACGTATATCTTACCCGATGTTGGGTCAAGTTCCTTAAGAAGAAGCTTTATAAGAGTTGACTTACCTGAACCACTCTTACCTACTATAAACACGAATTCTCCTTTCTGAACGTGAAGATTAATTCCGTTCAAAGCAGGAACTCCAGATGTATACGTTTTGGTAACATCTTCCATTATAATCATTATTAATATTCCTCCAAATTAGTATGTATCTTTACTTTCCATATATTTCATATATTTAACTACCATAAGTGCAATCTTAAATGTTATGGCATCATCAAACACTCTCAAATCAAGGCCTGTAGTCTTCTGAAGCTTATCTAGTCTGTATACAAGAGTATTTCTGTGGATATATAACTGTCTTGATGTCTCTGATACATTAAGGCTGTTATCAAAGAACTTGTTAATTGTTGATAATGTCTCCTCATCTAAATCATCAGGTGACTTTCCGTCAAATATCTCTCTTATGAACATCTGACAAAGTGGAAGTGGAAGCTGATATATTAAACGTCCAATACCAAGTCTGTTATATGCAACAACATTCTTGTCACTATAGAATATCTTGCCTACATCAAGAGCCATATTAGCTTCCTTGTAAGAACGTGATACTTCTCTTATATCATTAACAATAGTACCATAAGCAATATGAGCAGAACTCATAGCCTCTGTATTTAACATATCTATAATAACTTCTGCTGTCTTATCAAGGTCTTCGTAAGTTTCATTACTCTTAACCTCTCTGACAAGTATTATACTCTTCTCGTCAACTGCTGTGATAAAATCCCTTGTTCTTGAAGCAAATAAAGTTCTTATTGTCTCTAATGCATTAATATCTTTCTCGTGCTTAGTCTCAATAATATATACAACTCTCTTTACATCCGTATCAATATGAAGCTTCTCAGCTCTTGTATACATATCAACCCTTAGAAGATTATCAAGAAGAAGATTCTTTATAAAGTTATCCTTATCAAATCTTTCCTTATAAGCAACTAAAAGATTCTGTATCTGAAATGCTGCAAGCTTTCCTAACATAAATACATCATCAGTTGTTCCCTTAGCCAATATTATATACTCAAGATTGCCATCTTCAACAACCTTAAAGAACTGATATCCATTAACCACCTGACTATCTGCTGGTGAATCTATAAATACAAGTGCATCTGCTGTACATTCAGCAACATTATCAAATGTCTTAGCTACAACCTTGCCCTCTGCATCAATAACACATAAATCAACTCGTGATATTTCTTTTAACCCATCAACGGTTGTCTGTAAAATCTGATTTGAAATCATATTATACTCCATTGGTGTCCGGGAGAAGGATGTCCATCAGGATGACATCGAACCT
>OHJI01000352.1_pt1 | contig 20812 bp, 17 predicted proteins | sample 1568571 | NCBI WGS metagenome assembly OHJI01 (sample SAMEA3879583, study PRJEB24766) | human gut metagenome | biome: human-associated habitat; feature: feces | place: USA | collected 1985/1987
ACATTGACGACCAGTCCCGAATCCGAGGCTGTGGTGTCGCCCCCGACCAGGCCGACGTCGTATTGGGCCGAGAGGTCGCGGTAGCCTTCCATGAAATCTTCGATCCATCCTTCGGGCAGGTCGTGCGGGATAGCCAGCGAGAGCAGGGTTGCGATCGGGCGGGCGCCCATCGCCGCGACATCGCTCAGATTGACGGCCAGGGATTTACGGCCCAATTCACGCGCCGAGGTCGCCCGGCGCAGGAAGTGGATGTTTTCGGCCAGCAGGTCGGCGGTGAAGACCAGCGATTCGCCGCTGCCCAGCGGGAAGACCGTGCAGTCGTCCCCGATGCCGTCGAATCCGTTGCGGGGAATTGCGGCGAACATGTCGCGGATCGTGTCGATAAGTCCGAATTCAGTCATGTCGAATGGCGGTTTGTGCGGAGCGGCGGCGTTCGGGTAAATTGAACGGACGCGGCCGAAGTCCGGAATGTAGCAAAGATACGAATAAGCCGAGCGCAAAAGCAAATTTTATTTGTATTTTGCCGAGGCGCGTCTTATCTTCTACAAAGATAGCGAAAGCCGAGAGCAATTATGAGAACTTGTTCTTGAAAATTGCCGAACCGCATCCTGTCTTCTGCAAAGATAGCCAAAGCCGGGAGGATACGAAAATTTATTTTCGGCGCCCGGGTCGTCCCGACTTTCGGACGGGTGTGAAATGTGTGTGAATTCGATGCGAATCGGAGGATCTTGCGGCGTATATCCGGGTTTTTCACTATTTTTGTAAGCAGGAATGACGAAGGCGTGCCCTTCGTGCCGTTTGTCTGGCTGGGGATAGTCGGAGCGCTGCCTGTGCTGTGGATGTTTTCGGGATTTTCGGCTCGTCGAAGTGTCCGTTTTCGGATTACGACGGAAGATATTCGGAACGATGCGAGTTCTGTCTGTCGGGTGCTCGTGCGTAAAGGATTGGTGCGCGATCGAATGGCGGAAAAGCTTCGGATAGAGGCGGATTCCGGATTCCAGGTGTAATTTTGATTTGAAACGATATAATTTAACAAGAAGCTGTATGTGGGGAGAGAAGAAAACCAAGATCGTAGCCACGTTGTCGGATTTCCGCGCCAACGAAGAATTTGTACGCGGCCTTTTCGAGGCCGGAATGGACGTAGTACGCATCAATTCGGCGCATGTGACCGAAGAGGGGGCCGCGAAGATCGTCGAGGCGGTGCGCCGGGTCAATCCGGCGATTCCGGTCATTCTGGATACCAAAGGACCTGAAATCCGTGTGACGGCCGTGGCCGACGAGTACGGCGGTGCGATCGGCTTTCAGACCGGGGAGCGCGTGAAGGTGCGCGGGACGGCCGATGGCGAACCTTCGACCCGCGATACGATCTACTTCAACGTGGCGACGGTGGTACGCGATATCGCGGTCGGTGCGCGGTTGTTGATTGCCGACGGGGAGTTGGAACTCCGCGTGACGGACAAGACCGACGAGGAGCTGATGTGCGAGTTCGTGCGGGGCGGCACGCTGCGGTCGCGCAAGAGCGTCAATGTGCCGGGGATGAAGATCGACCTGCCGTCGGTGACGGAAAAAGACCGCCGCTTCATCGAATGGGCCGTGAAGAACGACGTCGATTTCATCGCTCACTCCTTCGTGCGGAGCGCCGGGGACGTGCATGCCGTGCAGGAGATTCTCGACCGTTACGACAGTCCGATCAAGATCATCTCCAAGATCGAGAACCAGCAGGGGATCGACAACCTGGACGAAATCGTCGAGGCTTCGTACGGGGTGATGGTCGCCCGGGGCGATCTGGGGGTCGAACTTCCGGCCGAGGCGATTCCCAACGCGCAGCGGCGTATCGTGGAGCGTTGCATAGCCGCCAAACGACCGGTGATCATCGCTACGCAGATGCTCTATTCGATGGTGCGCTCGCCCCGTCCGACTCGGGCCGAGGTGAGCGACGTGGCCAGTGCCATTTACGAGCGCGTGGATGCCGTGATGTTGAGCGACGAAACGGCTATGGGCGACTATCCGGTGGAGGCCGTGAGTACGATGTCGCGCGTGGCCCGCGAGATCGAGAAGGACGAAACGCATTTTACGCCGATGATCGATATGAACATGGTTTCCGTGAACCACGAGATCACGGCGCAGTTGGCGCGTTCGGCGGTGCGGGCCAGTACGAACTTGCCGATTCGCTATGTGGTGCTCGATACCGCGACCGGACGCACGGGCCGTTATCTGGCCGCTTTCCGGGGCCGGTGTCAGGTCTTGGCGGTTTGTTATACCCGTCATGCGCAGCGTATTCTGGCTCTTTCGTACGGCGTCGTGCCGATCCTGCGTGAACAGCAGTCGCACGAACGCTATCAGGATCGTTACCACTTCGTGATCGACGCCCTGGATTTTATCCAGCGCAAGCATGCGATCGAACCGACCGATCTGCTGGCTGTGGTGGGCGGCAGCTTCGATTCGAAATACGGCGCTTCGTACCTCGAGATTTCGAGCGCCGAACGGTTCCGCGAGCGGGATGCCGTGTGCGACGGCTGCTAAATCCGAAGGGTCGTGGGAGGTGAATTGCGGGACAAGGTCGCAAGCGGTGTAGCGTGGAGTATTGCCGAAAAGGTAGGCTCCATGTTGCTGCAAATGGGGGTGAGTATCGTCATCCTCCGGTTGCTGACGCCCGAGCAGATGGGTATTATGGCTATTCCCGTGGTTTTTTCGTCCCTGGCACTGGTGATGGTGGACAGCGGTTTTTCGCAGACCCTGATCCGAAAAGCGGTGCCGTCGGAAGAGGACTACAAGTCGGTATTCGTCTTCAATATCGCGGTTTCGGTGCTGCTGTACCTGCTGTTGGTGGGGGCGATGCCCTGGATCGCCCGTTTTTACGGGATGCCCGAGTTGGTGCGGATCGCTCCGGTGTTGTTCCTGCTTGTGCCTCTCAATGCCCTGTGCGTGATTCAGAATACGATTTTCACCCGGCAGTTCCGTTTCGCCCGGCTTTCGAAGGTCGTTTTTACTTCGTCGCTCGTAAGCGGACTGGTGGCTATCGGTATGGCTTGGGCCGGATGCGGTATCTGGAGCCTGGTGGGGCAACGGGTAGTGGCGATGGGTGTACGGGCCATGTTGCTGTGGGGGTTGAGCGACTGGCGCCCTCGGGCGGCTTTCGACGCGGGCCGTCTGCGTGCGATGGCTCCGTATAGCTTCCGGTTGCTGGCGACCGATCTGATTTCTTCCGTTTACAACAATGTTTCCCAGCTTTTCGTCGGGAAGCTCTATGCTGCGGATGTGCTGGGCTTTTTCAACCAGGCGCAGAAACTCAAGGAGCTGCCCGTGACATCGACCATGCAGGCCGTGCAGAGCGTGACTTGCTCGGGGAGAAGTGGATGCCGATGGTTCCCTATTTTCAGGTTATTTCGCTGGCCGGAATGTTCGCTCCGATCGCTACGGTTTCGAATAATGTGCTGAAGGTGAAGAGCAACGGTCGGATCATCGTGCGGCTGGAAGTGGTCAAGAAGGTAGTGATGACCCTGGTCCTGATCCTGACGATCCCGCACAGCGTGCTCGCCGTGACGTGGGGCCTGTCGGCGATGGCTTTTTTCGAAATGATCCTCAATTTTGGCGCGACGACCCGGTATGCGGGGCTGACGGCAGGTCGTTTTCTGCGGACGTTGCTGCCTATAGCTTCTGCGACGGCGGCGATGTTCGGTGTGGTTTGGGCCTTCGGACACTTCACCAGCTTCGCACCTTTGCCTACGTTCCTATTGAAAGTGGCGGTCGGCGTGGTCTGTTACGCTGGGTTCGGAGCGTTGTTCCGGCTCGAAGCGATGCGGGTCGCGTGGGAATTAGTAAAAAAGCTCTTCCGGTAAAGGAAGAGCTTTTTTATATCCGGTTTAACCGTTTTCGATCAATGCGAAACCATGTCGAATTTGTTCGGGTATCGCCGGGTACCGGAAACGGAGAACGCAGATCCGATCTATTATGCGTAAACCTTCGGGGTTCTTTCGCCGCGCAGTACGCTCAAGGCATTGAGCATCAATGCTCCCATTTCGTCTTCGCCCGGATAGATGAAGATCGGGGCGAGGAACGAACAGTGTTCGCGGATTACGTCGTTCACCGGTTCGTTGTACGCCACGCCGCCCGTAAGCAGGATGGCATCCACCTGACCTTTGAGAACCGCAGCCATCGCGCCGATCTCCTTGGCGATGCTGTAACTCATCGCGTCGAGCACGGCTTTGGATTTCTGGTTGCCCTTTTCGATGTCGATGCAGATCTGTTGCACGGAGTTCTGGTTCAGGTGAGCTACCAGACCGCCTTTGCCGGCGAGCATCTTCAGCACGTCGCGCTGGCTGTACTTGCCCGAAAAGCAGAGGTTCACGAGCGCTCCGGCAGGCACCGTGCCTGCACGTTCGGGTGCGATCGGGCCGTCGCCGTCGAGGGCGTTGTTGGTGTCGATCACCCGTCCCTTGCAGTGGGCCGAGACCGAAATGCCGCCGCCCATGTGGGCAACGACCAGGTTCAGGTCTTCGTAACGCTTGCCTACCTTTTCGGCATGGCGGCGTGCGATGGCTTTCTGGTTCAGGGCGTGGAAGATCGAAATGCGGGGGCATTCCGGAATACCGCTCAGGCGGGCGATGTCGTCCAGCTCATCGACCACGACCGGGTCGGCGATGTAAGCCTTCACGCCGGCAGCCTGGGCGATCTGCTCGGCGATCAGGCCGCCGAGATGACCCCGGACGGCTTTACCTTCTACGGCGGCGTCAGCCACGGCGTGGAGAAGCGCAGCAAGGTGCGCAGCCGCATCGTGGCCGACCAGCTGGTCAAGCTCATCAAGGAAGCCGACCATGTGGTCATCATGGGCCACCGGATGAGCGACCTTGACGCCATCGGCGCGGCGGAGGGCGTGCTGCGCATCTGCAAGATCTGCGATGTGCCGGCTGTTATCGCCGTGCGCCGGGATGCCACCCTCGCCGGGAGCCTCATCAACGCCCTCGTCGCGGCAGGGCAGGAGGACGATTTCATCGACCCCAAGGGCGCGCTGCCCATCATCTCCCAGAGAACGCTCTGCATCATCGTGGATACATACCAGCTGGGGCTGGTGGAGAGCCGCGAAATTCTGGAAAAATGCGGCAAGGTGGCCGTCATCGACCACCACCGCAAGGGCGTCGGCTTCATCGAGAACGCCGACCTCGTCTGTCACGAGCCGTATGCCTCCTCGGCCAGTGAGCTTGTCACCGAGTTCCTGCAGTATGTGGGAGACCGGGACGACAAGCCCAACCGCATCGAGGCCGAGGGTCTGCTTTCCGGCATCATGCTGGACACCCGGGACTTCACCCTCCACACCGGCGTGCGCACCTTCGAGGCTGCGGCGGCCCTCCGCCGCTACGGTGCGGAGACCGAGCGGGTGCGCCAGCTCTTTGACGTGAGCATGGTGGAGTACACCACCAAGGCCATGCTGGTATCGGAAGCCCAGATGTACCGGGGCTGCGCTATCACTGTCAGCGGTGAAGTGGCCCCCGAGGCCCGCGTGGCCATCGCGCAGGCCGCCAACGACCTGCTGACCATCCAGAACGTGGAGGCCAGCTTCGTGGCCGTGCAGGTGGGCGGCGGCGTCAACATCTCGGCCCGGAGCCTCGGCGCGGTGAACGTGCAGGTCATCATGGAGGCTCTGGGCGGCGGCGGACATCAGACCATGGCTGCGGCCCAGCTCAAGCATATCACCCCGGAGGCGGCCCGCAGCCGCATCCAGACGGCCATCGACCAGTACCGGGAGGCGCAGAAGAAGAGCGGCCCCGAGTCGGAGCCGGAACAGAAGAAAAAGGACAAACAGTGATGAAACAGTACGATTATCTCATCGTCGGCGCCGGCCTGTACGGCGCAGTGTTCGCCCACGAGGCCAAGAAGGCGGGCAAGCGCTGCCTCGTCCTCGACAAGCGCGGCCACATCGCGGGCAACATCTACACCGAGCCGGTGGAGGGCATCAATGTCCACCGCTATGGTGCCCACATCTTCCACACCAACAACAAGGCCGTGTGGCAGTATGTGAACCAGTTCGCGGAGTTCAACCGCTACACCAACAGCCCTGTGGCCAACTACCACGGCGAGATCTACAACCTGCCCTTCAATATGAACACCTTCAACAAGATGTGGGGCGTCGTGACCCCCGCCGAGGCGAAGGCGAAGATCGAGGCCCAGCGCGCCGAGGCCGGCATCACCGAGCCGAAGAACCTCGAAGAGCAGGCCATCAGCCTCGTGGGTACCGACATCTACGAAAAGCTCATCAAGGGCTATACCGGCAAGCAGTGGGGCCGCCCCTGCACCGAGCTGCCCGCCTTTATCATCAAGCGTCTGCCCGTCCGCTTCACCTACGACGACAACTACTTCAACGCCCTGTATCAGGGCATCCCCAACGGCGGCTACACCGCCATGGTGGAAAAGATGCTGGACGGCGTGGAGGTGCGTCTGGGCGTGGATTATCTGGCCGGGAAGGCAGAGCTGGACAAGCTGGCCGACAAGGTGGTCTACACCGGCCCGGTGGATGCCTACTTCGGCTACCGGCTGGGTGCGCTGCAGTACCGCAGCGTCCGCTTCGAGACCGAGACGCTGGACACCGACAACTATCAGGGCAACGCCGTCGTGAACTACACCGACGCCGAGACCCCCTACACCCGCATCATCGAGCACAAGCACTTTGAGTTCGGCACCCAGCCCAAGACCGTCATCAGCCGGGAGTACAGCGCCGAGTGGAAGCCCGGCGACGAGCCGTATTACCCGGTGAATGATGATAAAAATGGCGCTTTGTACGCTGAGTATAAGAAGCTGGCCGATGCCGAGCCGGGCGTCCTCTTTGGCGGACGTCTGGGCGAGTATAAGTACTACGATATGGATAAGGTCATCGAGGTGGCCTTGGATGTCGTGGGCAAAGAGCTGGCATAACGTAAAAAGCCTCTCCCTTTGGGAGAGGTGTCACCGTAGGTGACGGAGAGGGCAAGGATGCTGGCGGAGAAGTGCAGGCACGGCGATAGTATCGCTCTGACAAAGAGTTTGCCTATCTCCGCGCACCGGCACTGTCGCAACGGGCTTGCCCTCTCAGTCTCGCTTCGCTCGCCAGCTCTCCCAAAGGGAGAGCCTTTAGCAGGCGTTGACGGAACAGCCCGATTGCTGTATACTAACCATAGAAATCTTCGCCGGGAATATCCCGGCGGGAAGTGAGGGATACTATCATGAAAGTGATTCTGAAGCAGGACGTCAAGGGCATCGGCAAGAAGGACGAGATCCACGAAGTCTCCGACGGCTACGCCCGCAACTTTCTGTTCCCGCGCAAGCTGGCCGCTGTGGCCGACGCCAGCGCGGTGAATATCGCCCGGGGCAAGGAGGCCGCCGCAGACTTCCACGAGGCAGAGAATGTGGCCGCTGCACAGGCTGTGGCCGCAAAGCTCGAGGGCAAGACGGTGGTCATCAAGGCCAAGGGCGGCGCATCCGGCCGTCTGCACGGCAAAGTCACCGGCAAGGAAGTGGCTGAGGCTCTGGCCCAGCTGGCCGGTTCGCCCATCGACAAAAAGAAGATCGAGCTGGAGACCAAGGACATCAAGGACGCGGGCGTCTTCAACGGCAAGGTCCGCCTTTATGTCGGTGTCACCGCTTCCTTTAAAGTTCAGGTCGAAGTGGAGCAGGCCTGATCCAGCCGTTCTCTGCGCCCCCTCTCGGCAGGGGGCGCTTTTTGGCTTTACGGACACGATAACGATTCAGAAGGATAACAGCCATGCCGAACGAACGACATTACAACGAACTCAACCTCGAGAGCGTGGGCATCAACCTGCCCTATAACATGCAGGCAGAGCAGAGCGTGCTGGGCGCAGTGCTGCTCAAGCCGGAGACCCTGACCGACCTGGTGGAGATCATCCGGCCCGAGATGTTCTATACCCGCCAGAATGCGCAGATCTACTCCGAGATGCTGCGGCTCTTCACCAGCGACCAGACCATCGACTTCGTGACCCTGCTGGATGCCGTCATTTCAGACGGCGTCTTCCCCAGCGCCGACGAGGCGAAGGTCTACCTGACCGGTCTGGCCGAGACAGTGCCCAGCATCTCCAACGTCAAGGCCTACGCCCAGATCGTGCAGGAAAAGTATCTGGTGCGCCAGCTCATGGGGGTGGCAAAGGACATCTTACAGGACGCCGGGGACGAGCCGGACGCCGACCTGCTGCTGGAAAACGCCGAGCAGCGCATCTATGAGATACGCTCAGGCCGGGATTCCAGCGCATTGACGCCCCTTTCTTCCAGCATGGTGGAGACGCTGACCAATCTTCAGAAGATCAGCGGCCCCGACGCCGACAAGTACAAGGGCATCCCTACCGGCTTCCGCCTGCTGGATACCGTCCTCACCGGCCTCGGCCGCGGCGACCTCATCATCCTCGCCGCCCGTCCCGGTATGGGCAAGACTAGCTTTGCGCTGAACATCGCCACCCGCGTCGCCATGCAGCAGAAGGTGCCGGTGGCCATCTTCAGCCTCGAAATGACCAAGGAGCAGCTGACCAACCGCATCCTATCGGCGGAGGCGGGCATCGACAGTCAGGCCTTCCGCACCGGTGCGCTCCGGGCTGAGGACTGGGAGTATCTGGCCCTCGCCACCGAAAAGCTCCACGACGCCCCCATCTATATGGACGACACCTCGGGCATCACCATCACCGAGATGAAGGCGAAGATCCGCCGGGTCAATCAGGACCCCGCCCGCCCCAACGTGGGCCTCATCGTCATCGACTACCTGCAGCTGATGACCAGCGGCCAGCGCAGCGAGAACCGCGTGCAGGAGATCAGCTCCATCACCCGAAACCTCAAGATCATGGCCAAAGAGATGAACGTCCCCATCATCGCCCTGAGTCAGCTGTCCCGTGCCGTGGAAAAGCAGGGCAACAACTCCAGCCACCGCCCCCAACTGTCCGACCTGCGTGACTCTGGCTCCATCGAGCAGGACGCCGACTGCGTCCTCTTCCTCTACCGCGACTCCTACTACGCCAGCCAGAACCCCGACGGCGCGGAGGTGGATGCGGATACCGCCGAGTGCATCGTGGCAAAGAACCGTCATGGTGAGACCAGCACGGTGCCGCTGGGCTGGGATGGCGCCCACACCCGGTTCATGGACGTGGACTTCAAGCGCTGATGACGTGCGAAGAAATTTTGCAGACGGTGCGCGGCTTCTGCGCCCGGGAGGGGCTGCTGGAGGGCAGGCGGCAGATCGCGCTGGCCGTCTCGGGCGGGGCGGACAGCATGGCGCTGCTCTGCCTCATGCGCCCACTGGCCGAGGAAAACGGCATCACACTCACGGTCTGCCATGTCAACCACGGCCTGCGGGGGGAGACAGCCGACCGGGACGAGGCCTTCGTCCGGGAGGCCTGCGCCCGGCTGGGTCTGCCGCTGCGGGTCTTCCATGCCGCTGAGCTGGAAGCAGAGGTGGGCAGGCCGCAGACCGGGGAGGACTGGGCGCGCCGTCTGCGGTACGCCTGCTTCGGGCGGCTGCTGGCAGAGGGGATAGACGCCGTCGCAACGGCCCATACTGGAAGTGATCAGGCCGAGACGCTGCTGTTCCGGCTGGCCCGGGGAACGGGCCTCCACGGTGCGGCGGGCATCCGGCCCAGCCGGCCGGGCTACCTGCGGCCCCTGCTCTGCCTGACCCGGGCCGACACCGAGGCCGTCTGCCGCGCCTGCGGGGAGACGTGGGTGACAGACGAGACCAACGAGGCCGACGACTACGCCCGCAACCGCCTGCGCCACGGCGCTCTGCCTGCCCTTTGCGCAGCCAACCGCGCCGCCGAGCGCAATCTGGCCCGCTTCTGCGAGAAGGCCGCCCGGGCGGACGAATACTTCGCCCGGCAGGCGGAAAGCCTGCTGGCCTCGGCCCGGGTGACAGACCCGAAGCGCCTGCCCGGCGGGGCAGGGCGCGCCCTGCGCACCGGACAGCCGGTGTGGCGGCTGACAGCTCTGCGACAGGCCGACCCTCTCATCCTCGACACGGCTCTCCACCGCCTCGTGGAGCCGGTGCGGGACGCGGAGGAAAAGTATATCCGGCTGCTGGCGGCTCTCGTGGAGAGGGACAGCGGCGCGGTGCAGCTCACCGACAACGTCCGCTTCTGTGGACGGGAAGGGCTGCTCTGGCGGGAGGAAAGCGACAACAACATCCGCCCGCAGAGGGAAAAAGCAGATGTTCCGGAGCGTGCAGTATCCCTGCCCGAGGGCGGCGATTACCCGCTGCCCGGGGGCGGAACGCTGCAGATTCGGGTGGTTTCGGCCTGTTTTGAAGAAAAAACACAGGTCGTTCATAAAAAAGACTTAAAAAATCAGGCGGATTATGCTAAAATAAACTTGATATGTCCTGCTCTGCGGCTGCGCTGCCGTCAGCCGGGCGACCGCTTCCGCCCGGCCGGGCGGGGAACAGACCGGGAGCTGCGCAAATGGATGAACGAGGCGGGTATCCCGCCCCGGGAACGGGACACGCTGCCGCTGCTGGCGGCAGGAAAGCAGGTGCTGTGGGTCTGCGGCGAGGGTTTTGCCGATGGGCTTGCCCCCGGGCCGGACACAGAGCGGCTGCTGCAAGTGAAACTGGAAAATTGGGAGGAATCGAATCATGACCATGCATGATGATATTATGAAGGTCCTCGTCTCGGAAGAGGAACTGAAAGCAAAGGTAGCAGAGCTGGGCGCTCAGATCAGCAGGGACTATGAGGGCAAGAACCTCGTCCTCGTCTCCATCCTCAAGGGGTCGGTGGTCTTTATGGCCGACCTGATGCGGGCTGTGACCATCCCGTGCAACATCGACTTTATGGTGGTGTCCAGCTACGGCGGCGGCAACACCACCAGCACCGGCCTCGTCAAGATCATCAAAGATCTGGACGGCGACCTGTCCGGCAAGGATGTGCTCATCGTAGAGGATATCCTCGACACTGGCATCACCCTGTCCAACCTCGTGCCCATGCTCAAGATGCGCAACCCGAACTCGGTGAAGATCTGCACCATCCTCGACAAGCCCAGCCGCCGCAAGGCGGACATCGCCCCGGACTACGAGGGCTTCGCCGTGCCGGACGAGTTCGTGGTGGGCTATGGCCTCGACTACGATGAAAAGTACCGCAATCTGCCTTACATCGGCGTGCTCAAGCCCCGCGTCTACGAAAAGTAAGAAATAAAACCAGAACTGGAGTTGATTCCTTTTGCAACCTAAAAGACCTCGTATCAATCCGCTCATCCTTGCACTGGCGCTGGCCGCTGTGCTGATGGTCTGGTCGGTAATGGGCAGCGGCTCGGGCAGCACCAGCGGCTCGACCATGAGCTACTCCACCGTCGTCCATTATTTTGAGCACAATCAGGTCACGGCCTTCACGCTGGACCGCAACACCAGCGTCATCACCCTGAACCTGAAGGAGGGCGACCTGCCCCTGCCGGACGTCTCCTCCACCCAGAGCACCACGCAGGCCACCGGCGGCCTGCTGAGCGGGATGTTCTCCACCTCGTCGGAGTCCACCGGCGCGGTACAGGAGGATGATGGCACTGTCACCGTCCGCTATAAGCTGCCCTACGCCTACGTTTTCATCGAGAACGTGGAGAAATATATCGAGTCCTACGACGCGGCGAACCCCGACGCGCCCATGACCTACGACTACACCTCCCTCAAGGAGACCATCCCATGGATGGAGATCATCTTCTATCTGGGGATGCTGGGCTGCACCGGCTTCCTGCTCTTCTCCATGATGCGGGGCGGCGTCGGCGGTGGCGGCGGCATCATGAATGTCGGCAAGGCCAAAGTAAAGGACGAGCACGAGAACAAGAAGACGGCCACCTTTGCCGATGTGGCCGGTGAGGACGAAGAGAAGGAAGAGCTGAAAGAGGTCGTGGAGTTCCTGAAGAGTCCCGACAAGTTCAACTCTCTGGGCGCACGCATCCCCCATGGCGTGCTGCTCGTCGGCCCTCCGGGCACCGGCAAGACCCTGCTGGCCCGCGCCTGTGCCGGTGAGGCCGGCGTGCCCTTCTACTCCATCTCCGGCTCGGACTTCGTCGAGATGTACGTCGGCGTGGGCGCATCCCGCGTGCGCGACCTCTTCGACAAGGCAAAAAAGACGATGCCCTGCATCATCTTCATTGACGAGATCGACGCAGTGGGCCGTCAGCGCGGTGCCGGCCTCGGCGGCGGCCACGATGAACGTGAGCAGACGCTGAACCAGCTGCTGGTGGAGATGGATGGCTTCGAGGCCAACGACGGCGTCATCGTCATGGCTGCCACCAACCGCGCCGACATTCTGGACAAGGCCCTGCTCCGTCCGGGCCGCTTCGACCGGCAGGTCTACGTTGGCCTGCCCGACGTCAAAGGCCGTGAGGAGATCCTCAAGGTCCACACCAAGAACAAGCCCCTCGCCCCGGATGTCTCGCTGCGGGTCATCGCACAGCGCACCGCGGGCTTTGCGGGCGCTGACCTCGAGAACCTCGTCAACGAGGCCGCTCTGCTGGCTGCACGCCGCAGCCGCAAGGCCATCACGATGGAGGACATCGAGGAGGCATCCATGAAGGTCATGGCCGGCCCGGAGAAAAAGAGCCGGGTCGTCACCCCCGAGGAGAAAAAGCTCACTGCCTACCATGAGGCGGGCCACGCGGTGGCGGGCTTCTACTGCAAGCACCACCCCCGTGTGCATGAGATCACCATCATCCCCCGCGGTCAGGCAGGCGGCTACACCATGTATCTGCCCGAAAAGGACCGCAGCTACGTCACCAAGGGCGAGATGTTCGAGGATATTGTGTCCAGTCTGGGCGGCCGCGTGGCCGAGCAGCTCATCCTCGACGACATCTCCACCGGTGCGTCCAATGACCTGCAGCAGGCCACGAACATCGCCCGCCAGATGATCACCAAGTACGGCTTCTCCGAGCGTCTCGGCCCTGTGGTCTACGGCACCTCGCAGGAGGAGACCTTCCTTGGCCGCGATTTTGGTCAGGGCAAGGGCTACAGCGAGACCACCGCTGCCGAGATCGACAGCGAGATGCGGGACATCATCGACGAGGCCTACGAGACCTGCCGCCGCACCCTCACCGAGCACATCGACCAGCTCCATGCGCTGGCACAGGCTCTGATGGAGCGCGAGAAGCTGAACGAGAAGGAGTTCAACGCCGTGATGGCAGGCGAGACCCTGCCCCCGCGTGAGGACCCGGACGCAAAGCCCGCCGAGGCCGAGCCGACCGTCCAGCCTGTGGAGCAGGCTGAGGCCGCAGAACCTGCTGAGCCTGCCGAAGCTGCCGAGCCGGTGGACGCTGCCCCGCAGGCAGCCCCCGGGACGCCGGATGAGGGCGAAGCAGCCGAGTAAACCGAGAAAGGGGAGAGTCCTGTGGAGGAAAATTTTGAACCGGTCGCACGGACCCGGGCCAACTACTATACCCCGGGCAGCCCGGTGCAGTTCGTCTGCGTGGAGCTGCTCAAGGGCGAAGTCAGCGGAGAGCACGCGGTCTGTCTGACCTTTAAGAACATTTCCCGTGTGACTCTGACGGCGCTGGAGATCCATTTCAAGTGCAAGGGCGTGGATGGCGTCATCCTCTGCGAGGATGCCTTTGAGTACCGCGACCTCGCTGCCAAGCCGGGCGAGAGCTTCGGTATGGACGAAGCCGTCTTTGTCACCCAGAAGGCCATCACCAGCGTGGACGTTACATTGCAGAACGTCTACAGCGGCAAGAAGGTCGTCCACCTCGAGAGCATCAAGCGGGTGCGCCTGCCGGCCCCCCGCCGCCTGAGTCCCGAGATGCAGAAGGCCCTCGAGGCCCGAATGAACCGCACCGGCATGAAGTTCATGCCGCAGGTCTTTGAGAATGGCTGGTACTGCGCCTGCGGTGCCTTCCACCCGAAGGAGGAGGACACCGTCTACTGCTCCGAGTGCGGCAGCGACCGCATCCTGCTGCAAAACGCGCTGAACACTCTGCTTCAGCCGGAAGAGCCGGTGCGTCAGCCCGCGCCGCAGCCTGCGGCCCAGCCGACAGCATCCGCCGCCCCTGCCGAAGAGCCGACCCGCATCATGGGTGCGGGGCAGGAGGAGGCTACCCGCATCATCCTGCCCCGCCCGGAGGTGCGCTCTGCGCCCAGCTTTGCGCCTGCGGCACCGGAGGCCACCCGAGTGATGTCCAGTGCCCCGGAGCAGGAGGCGACCCGCGTCCTGCCCCGTCGGCCTGAGCCGGTGCGCCCGGCGGCCTTTGCGCCGGACGAGAGCGAGGAGAAGTACGGCACCCGTGTGATGCCTTCGGCCCACATCGCGCCGCCGTCCCGTGTACAGGCCCAGCCGCTGGATGAGGAGGACGACTACGAAGAGGAGGACGCCCGCGACAGCATCGCGGAGACGCTCATCCGCTGGGTGCCGCCCATCACCGCCATCGTGTGTGCAGGCATCGCCCTGTGGGGCTTCGTGTATTCCCAGTTCGTAATGTAAGATCGCTGTACGGCGGAGGAGGCAGAGGCTTCCTCCGCTGTTTTGTTAAAGGCTCTCCCTTTGGGAGAGCTGGCGCGGAGCGCCTGAGAGGGCAAGGCTGCTCACCGTGAGGCTCAAGCGCAGCAATCGTATCGCTCTGACCGAGGGGCTGCTTATCGCTGTGCCGGTGGCTCTGCCCTGACTGGCTTGCCCTCTCCGTCACCTTCGGTGACACCTCTCCCAAGGGGAGAGGCTTTCGTAGGAAGCTGAAAACTAGGAGAATCGTTATGGCAGAAGAATATTTGCAAGCCGCATTCGAGATCAAAGCGGCCTGCGACGACATCAGCCGGAAGCTGCTGCGCTGGCACTGGGAGCAGAAACCCGGTGCCCACAGCGTGGACGCTCTGCTGAAGCATCTGGCCCAGCGCCAGAAGGAAAGCCCGGACTACTACGAGCGTCTGCCCGAGCTGAGCGGCCGCACCAGCTGGCAGCAGCTGGACACCACCCTCTGTATGCGCGTCCTGCTGGATCCGGAGAAGGACGCAGCCCGTCCATTGGACCTGCTGGGGGATACGCCCCACCCGGCAGCGGCCCGCCGCGCCTGCAATGCGGTGCGGATGGCCCGCAACGAGGCCGCGCACGCCTCCGACAAGACCGCTGCCGCACAGGCGGCCCTCCGGTTCAACGAGGCCGTGGAGGAGCTGGAGGCGGGATATGAGGGCATGGCCCTGACCACCGGCGACCTTGAGAAATATTACCGGATGGCAGAGGACTTTCTGGCCCGCTGCGGCGCTTCGGAGACCATCGAGCCGCAGAAAAAAGCCGGGGACGAGCCGCCCCGCCGCCCGAAGTCTCAGACGCCGCGGGCCGATGCTTCTGCCCGGAAGCGCCAGAGCAGCGGAGACCGCACGGCATCCCGGGGAACGTCCGGCCGCAGCCGGAACACCTCCGGGAAGACAGGCCGCAGCCGCCCGGCCACGGCCCGCCGCAAAAAGCGTCAGCGCACCCAGAGCCGTGCCCTCACGGTGGTGCTGCTGGCTGTCGTTCTGCTGGGCCTGCTGGTCCGGGCATGGACGATGGGACTGATGAAATAGCAGCTGTGCTGCGCGTGGGCGAGAAGGTCTTTTCGCATCCCCGCGGGACATCCCTCATACACTGAGGGACAAGGGGGGTGTGCGGATGGTGCAGGGGATGGAGATGCTTTTCGCGCTGTTCGGCGGGCTGGCGATGTTCCTCTACGGGATGGACCGGATGAGCCGTGCCTTACAGCGGGCGGCAGGCGACGCCATGAAGCGGCTGCTGGCCCGGCTGACGGCCACACCGCTGCTGGGGGTGCTTACCGGGCTGGCCGTGACGGCAGTGCTCCAGAGCAGTTCGGCGGCGACGGTCATGGTCATTGGCTTCGTCAGCGCCGGACTGCTGGAGCTGCCCCGGGCTGTGGCCGTCATCTACGGCATCAACGTCGGCACGACCATGACGGCCCAGCTCATCGCCTTCGACGCCCAGCAGCTGGTGTATCCGGTGCTGTTTGCGGGCTTCGTCATCGACTTCGCGGCTCATAAGGCCCGCTGGCAGGCCGTGGGAGAGGCGGTATTCTCCTTTGGACTACTCTTCGAGGGCATCGGCATTCTGGGCCGGGCCTTGCAGCCCCTCGCGGGGCAGGAAGTTCTTCTTGGGTGGATGACCCGGGTGAAGGCGTCGCCGCTGCTGGGCATCCTGCTGGGGCTGGGCATGACGATGGTGGTACAGAGCAGCTCGGCCACCATCGCCCTCCTGCAGAATGTGGCCCGGCAGGCCGGGCCGGACGGCATCCACAGCGTGCTGGGCCTCGCCGGGGCGGTGCCTGTCCTGCTGGGGGACAACATCGGCACCACGGTCACAGCTCTGCTGGCCTGCATCGGGCAGGGCAGGGACGCCGCCCGGGCTGCGCTGGCCCACAGCTGCTTCAATCTCACCGGGAGCCTGCTGGCGGCGGTGCTGCTGCCCGGGTTCGTCCGGCTGGTGGAGCTGGTCTCCCCCAAAGGCCCGGAGCTGGAGGTCATTTCCCGTCAGATCGCCAACGCCCACACCCTCTTCAACGTCTGCTGCGCCCTGCTCTGGCTGCCCCTCCTGCCGTGGATGGTGCGGCTGGTCTGTGCGCTGGTGCCGGAGGAGTAGCCCTCTCCGTCACGCCGCGGGCGTGACAGCTCTTTCGTAGCAGCATGCCCTCTCAGTCATCGCTGCGCGATGCCAGCTCCCCCAAAGGGGGAGCCGTTGGCATGTCGGGCAACTCTGCGCTGACCGCTGAAAGCTCAATATGGCGTAAAAGGTAGTGCCCTGCTACAGAGGGCAGCAGCTTATAGACAAGAACACCTTGTCAAGCTGTTGTGAATCTCTGTAGCAGCGCACTACTGTTTACGACAAAATCAGACTTTGCTCGTCCCGCGTGGGCCTGACCGGCTCGCCAGTGGCTCTCCCTCTGGGGGCAACGGCGACGACCGCCGCCAGCGGCGGAAACAGGGAGGAGCTGTTGGGGCAGCGGCCAGCAGGATGCAAGCGACAGCGAAGCAGACGCTGGGAGCCGCAACCCGGCCTTGGCGCGTCAGCGCCTGAGAGGGCAAGGATGCTGACGGAAAAGCGCAGGTGCGGCGACAGCATCGCGCGGATAAGGAGACAGTTTATCAAGGTCACTTCTTGGAGACGCCCCTCCGATACACCGCGAACGCGATGATGGCCGACAGCACCTCGGTGGCCCAGAAAGCGTGCCAGACGCCGGTGGGGCCGAGCTGGCGGCAGAGCAGCCACGCCAGCGGCATGATGAAGAGGATGTAGCGGCAGAGGGAGATGACCAGCGAGGCCATGCCCTTGCCCAGACCTTCCAGCGCGCCGGAGGAGGTGGTGGACACCGAGGACACCACGAAGCCGAGGCAGATGATGCGCAGGGCCGTCTGGCCGATGGCGATGGTCTCGGGGTTCGAGGAGAAGAGGCCGATGAGGGGCGCGGAGGCAGCCATGCAGATGACCGTGCCCGCCGCCATGATGACGGTGCTCATGCCGAGGGTGAGCTGGTAGAGCTTCGCTACCCGGGCGTGCTCTTTCGCGCCGTAGTTGTAGCTGATGAGGGGGCGCATCCCCTGCACGATGCCGCTGACGGGCAGGTAAAGGAAGGTCTGGAGCTTGTAGTAGATGCCCAGCACCACCACATAGCTCTCGGAGAAGGCGGCCAGCAGGTCGTTCAGGAAGGTGACCAGCAGGGAGGGCAGAGCCAGATTCAGGATAGCAGGCACGCCGATGGCATAGAGGCGTCCTTCCAGCGAGGCGTCGGGCCGCAGGGCATTCCGGCGCAGGCGGACGGGCGATGCAGTGGTGCAGTAGACCACGAGGTAGAGGACGAGGGTGACGGTCTGACCGATGCCGGTGGCCAGCGCTGCACCGGCGATGCCCAGCGCGGGCACCGGGCCGAGGCCGAAGATGAGGATGGGGTCCAGCAGGATATTGCACACGCAGCCCGAGATGAGGGCGAGCATGGTGAGCTTCATCCGGCCCACAGCCTGAAAGATCTTCTCGAAGGCGAGGCTGGCCATGTTCACGATGGCAAAGAAGAAGACGATGGCGGAATAGGTGACGCCCATCGAGACGATGGTGCTGTCGGCGGTGAACCGGGCGAGGAAGCCGGGCATGATGGCCGTGGCCAGCAGGGTGCACAGGAGGCCGTGGAGCACCGAGAGGGCCATGCCGTGGGTGGCGGCTGCATCGGCCTTGTCATGGTCGCCTGCGCCCCGGTAGAGGGCGACAAGGGCGTTGATGCCCACGCCGAAGCCGATGGCGACAGCGTTCACGAAGTTCTGGATGGGGAACACGAGGGAGAGAGCCGTCATGGCCTGCTCATTGATCTGGGCCACGAAGAGGCTGTCCACGATGTTGTACAGCGAGTTCACCAGCATGGAGATGACGTTGGGCAGGGCCATGGACACGAGGAGCGGGAAGACGGGCTTTGTCTTCATAAAGGTATCGTTCATAGGGGGTAAAAGCTTCCTTTCCTGAAAATTCCGCACAAGAAAAGCCACACAACGGCGGCTTTGAAGCGGGCCATTGTGTGGCGAAAAGTAGCAAGATCTATGCTGTAAAAATCCACACGGGTTTTATGAAGAGGGTGCAAAGAAACACGGTGCATCGACGACAGCGGCGTTACGGGACGCCGCCGGACAGCACCGGGACGCGGGCCGGAAGGAAAACCGGAAAAGCGGCCTTCCGACCGGCCTGCGATAGGATACCACGAAACGGAGAGATTGTCAAGTCAAAAGTATGACTTTTCACAAAAGACTTCTCAAGCGTCCATTTCGTGGTACAATGGAGCCAAACGAGAACGGAGGGAACGGAATGAAATGGATGATCGCATCCGACCTGCACGGGTCGGCGTACTATGGTAAAAGGATGGTGGAGGCTTTCGAGCGGGAGGGGGCCGGGCGGCTGCTCCTGCTGGGGGATCTGCTCTATCACGGCCCCCGGAACGACCTGCCCCGGGACTATGCGCCCAAGGAGGTCATCCCGATGTTGAACAGCCTGAAGAACAGGCTCTGCTGTGTCCGAGGCAACTGCGATGCCGAGGTGGATCAGATGGTGCTGGACTTTCCGGTGCTGGCGGATTACTGCGTCCTCCCGGCGGGCGAAAAGCTCATCTACGCCACCCACGGGCATATCTATAACTTAAAGAACCTGCCGCCGCTGGCCGAGGGGGACATCCTGCTCCACGGCCACACCCATGTCCCGGCGTGGACGGAGTTCGGGCAGGGAAACGTCTACCTCAACCCCGGCTCACTGAGCATCCCGAAGGAAAACAGTCCCCACAGCTACATGACGCTGGAGGACGGCGTATTTTATTGGAAAGACGTAGATACGGGAGAAATATACCACACCCGTGTACTGTGAGCGGCGGTCTGTCCGCAGGCACTTGCAATTAGCATACCAGTGTGGTATGATGAAAATGAAAAACGCCCGGTGGGCGCGATCTAGGAGCAGGAGGTACGGACCAATGGTGCAGACGACGCTGAAAGTGAACGGGATGATGTGCGGGATGTGCGAGAGCCACATCAACGATGTGGTGCGCAAGACCGCGCAGGTGGAGAAGGTCACTTCTTCCCACACCAAGGGCGAGACGGTCATCGTCTCGGCCCAGCCGCTGGACATCGAAGCCCTGAAGGCTGCCATCGCAGCCACCGGCTACACGGTGACTGGCGCGGAGGAAAAGCCCTACGAGAAAAAGGGTTTCTTCTCGTTTTTGAAGCACTGAGGACTTCCGGCCCCGGGAGGGGGCCTGCGAAAGGAGGCAGGCAGAGATGAGGATACTGGTCTATGGTGCAGGGGTGCAGGGCTGTGAACTGGCCCACCGTCTGCTGCAGAACAAGAAGAATGTCGTCACCATGCTGGCGCGGGGTGAGTGGAAGGAAAGGCTCGACCAAAGGGGCCTCGTGATCCGCCACTGGGCGCAGTGCCGCACCACGGTGGATCGGGTGGCGACCATCGACACGCTGGCCCCGGACGACTGCTACGACCTCGTTTTTGTGGCGGTGCAGGCCGGGCAGCTGCCCGATGTGCTGCCCATCCTCAAGCAGAATAAGAGCGAGTACTTCGTCTTTGTGGGCAACGACCCCCACGCGGTGGAGGTCATGCAGGCCATGCAGCGCCCGGCGGACAAGGTCGCGTTCGGTTTTCAGAGCAGCGGCGGACACCGGGACGTGGATAAGGTGGTCAGCGCTCATGTCGGCGTGGATATGACCGTCGGAGGGGCCACAGCACCCCTTTCGGGTGTCTTCCGCTACCGCCTCAAGACTGCCTTCGAGGGCGCAAAGTACAAGCTGAACTTTGTCAGCGACATGGACGCATGGCTCAAGTGCCACATCGCCCTCATCCTGCCGGCCTGTTATCTCTGCTACGCCTGCAAGGGCGACCTCTCCAAGGCCACCAAGGAGCAGCGGGAGCTGGTCCTCGATGCCGCGTGGGAGGGCTGCGAGATGCTCAAGGCTGCGCACATCCCGGTGGACGACAAGGAGAACACCGACTGCTACCGCGCCGGGACTCCCGGACGCCGGAAGATGGACGCCATGCTGCTGGCCATCTGCAAGACCCCGCTGGGCCGTCTCTGCGTCTCCGACCACGCGATGCACGCCGTGGCTGAGATGCAGTACCTCGACGAGGCCTTCGAGGGCCTCCGCGCCCAGACACAGACCCAGATGACCGCATGGGATACCCTGCGCGGGCAGATGCCCTCGTGGGACATCATACGGAAGAAAACGGCAAAAACAAGACGATGATATGATGAAAAAAGAGGCAGACGAAGGGCGTCTGCCTCTTTTTATTTTGGCGGCTCACGGTCAGGCCGTCCTTCGTCCAACCTCTCAGGCGCTTCGCGCCAGCTCCCCTTGTAGGGGAGCCTCTGGCGA
>OHJI01000384.1_pt1 | contig 19203 bp, 19 predicted proteins | sample 1568571 | NCBI WGS metagenome assembly OHJI01 (sample SAMEA3879583, study PRJEB24766) | human gut metagenome | biome: human-associated habitat; feature: feces | place: USA | collected 1985/1987
GTCGTGGCACTCCGCGTAACTGATGGTCTTCTCGTCCGAACGCTTGTTCGTCAGCTCCCACCAGATTTCGCCCATGCTCCACTGCTCGTCGCTCTTTTCCTTCAGCCATTTTATCCAGTGGTCTGCCACACCCATAGCCATCCGGAAATCGAAGCCCAGACCGCCCGAGGCGAACGGGGCAGCAAGTCCCGGCATTCCGCTCATGTCCTCCGCGATGGTTATCGCATCCGGATTCAGCTCCTTTGTCAGCATCGCGGCCAATGCAAGATAGGTTACGGCATTTTCGTCCACCCCTGCATTGAAATAATTGTCATAACCGATGAAGTCGCGGCCCAGACCGTGGTCCCAGTACAGCATACTGGTCACGCCGTCGAACCTGAAGCCATCCAGATGATATTCCTCCATCCAGAATTTGCAGTTCGACAGAAGAAAGTATTTGGTTTCTGATTTTCCGTAGTCGAAACAGCGCGAGCCCCAGGCCGGATGATGTCCCTGGCTGCCGCTGTAGAAATACAGGTCTTCACGTCCGTCGAAAAGGCTGAGACCTTCCGCCTCATTGTCCACGCTGTGGGAATGGACTATATCCATCACCACTGCGATACCTCGCCCGTGCGCATCGTCCACCAGATGCTTGAACTCTTCCGGAGTCCCGAATCTGGAGGACAATGCATAGAAATTGGATACCTGATAGCCGAAAGACCCGTAGTAGGGATGCTCCTGCAGGGCCATTATCTGCAACGTGTCATAGCCCAGTTTCTCCACGTGAGGAAGGACATTGGTACGGAACTCCTCGAACGAAGCCACCTTCTCATCCTCGGAGCTCATTCCGATATGACATTCATATATAAGAGGATGCGACCTCGCTCCCGGCCCCTTATGTTTCCACTTATATGGCTTTTCAGGCTCCCAGACCTGTGCGCTGAACACCTTGGTCACAGGGTCCTGCACCACACGGTGCACGTAGGAAGGCAACCTCTCACCTCCGCCGCCAGGCCACTCGATGAAGAGTTTGTACAGTTCCCCGTGATGGAGGAACATGCCCGGAATCTTTATCTCCCAGTTTCCTCCGCCCGTCGGGGTCAATGCATAGGCCGACGTGCGTTTCCAGTTGTTGAATTCACCGATGAGATAGATCCTGTTGGCATTCGGAGCCCATTCCCTGAACACCCAGCCTCCGTCAGCATCCCGGTGAAGGCCGTAATAAAGATGATTGTTCAAGCCTTTGGACAATGAACCGTCCACGGCGATCTTTTCCTTCTCCGCTTCGATTCTGGCACTACGCGCGTCAATCGCTTCTTTGTAGGGAGCCAGATACGGATCCGAATCATATATGAACGTGTTTTTTGCCATAGAAAGTGTATTTATAAGTTTTGCACCCTCCGTCCTCAGATGGTGTCCAGTTTGTCAACCTTGTCACGTACAGTGCGCAGATAAGCCCTGCACGCGGCAATCAGTTCCTTTGAACGCTTGACATACTTGTCAATGTCGTCCAACCCCGTGGAAGGGTCTTCCACCTTGGCCGCAATGCTTTCCAACTCACGCACCGCTTCTTTGTAATCGAATTTCTCCATAATCTTCATCCACCAATTTAGACATTTTCCATTTGGAAACCAATAAGAAAATGTAAAGAATACTTTTCAGCCTTTCACCTCACAGTCCAGAGAGCCGTCAGAGAACACCACTCTGATACCGTCGCCGGGCTTTTTTCCTTTCGCTGCTTTCAGCACCACTCCTCTATCATCAGTAACAAGCGCATATCCGCGCGACAGAATCCGCCTCGGATCCGCACCCAAGATACTCGCCTCGAGCACATCCACCTTCGCCGACAAGGCATTGATCTTATTCTGCAATGCCATTTTCAGCTTGGATTCCATCAGGTCCACATTTGACGACATAGTGGCGATTTTCCCGAGAAATGCCAGTTTCAGACGAGAACTGTACGACAGAATCTCCTGGTCTTCAGCAGCATATATATCCAGAAAAACATCGGCGAGCGCGGTAGGGGTTTTCACATACTGCCACGCGACCATATCACATATATGATAGTCCTGGTCATGTCCAACTGCCGTAAGTACCGGTATCGGACATCTTGCAATCGTCGCTGCCACTTCATAATCATCGAAACATGCGAGATCCAGTTTCGCCCCGCCGCCTCTCAGCACCACCACGGCATCATAAGCGGGTTCCGCAGATGCAGCAGCTGAAATTGCCGCCGAGATGGATGAAGGCGCAGACGCACCCTGCATGACAGCCTCAAACAGCTCAGTATGAAAGACAAATGCCGATTCGTTCTCGTGAAGATGGCGCATAAAGTCCCTGTAGCCGGCCGCATCGGGAGCCGAAACCACAGCAATCCTATAAGGCAATGCCGTCATTTCCAGCTCTTTCTGCCTGTCCATCAGGCCTTCCCGCTTCAGACGTTCGATGGTCGCCTGGCGCTCGCGCTCCTTGTCGCCGAGGGTAAATTCCGGATCAATGTCGTCTATTATCAATGAAAACCCGTAGAGTTGGCTGTAATTCACCTGCACGCGGACGAGGACATTGATTCCCTCCTGAAGAGGAACGCCTGCAACTGACTGGAAATAAGGCGAAAGCATCCTGAACTTGGAGCTCCATATTATCGCCGAAGACTTGGCGACCAGGCCGCCGTCTCCGCTCTGGGACAATTCCAGATAACAATGCCCGCCGCTTCTTGATTTGATGGCGCTGATTTCCGCCTTAACCCATAATTTGTCGGGGAAATTGCCCTCAAGCGCAGAACGGATACTTGTCTGAAGTGTATATAAATCTATAATTTCCCTTTCCATAATGTGTCAGAATTTGTACGAGTCTCAAAATTCCCGTATCCGGGAGGCCACCGACTCAAGCAGCCATTTCGGCGTGGACGTGGCGCCGCACACCCCCACACGGTCGTCCGGGCGGAACCATTCCGTGCGGACCTCTCCGGCCCCGCTCACATTGTACGTCCTTATGTTCACGGAGCGGCACAAGTCACAGAGAACCTTGCCGTTGGAGCTGTCCTTTCCGGACACGAATATGATGATGTCATGGGACAATGCAAACTCAGACAGGCGTTTATGGCGCCCTGCAACCTGCTGGCATATGGTGTCGTGCACCACCAGAAGTTCAGTTCCCTTGAAAAGGACCGGAGACATTTCGTGCTCCTTCGCCATCGCCTCTTCCAGGGCACAGCAGATGGTAGCATATTCAGCGGGACTCTTGGTTGTCTGCGAGAAGATTTCCACAGGAGCGTCCAGATTTATCTTTCCGGAACTGATGGCCTCGTCGAGCATCTGCATATTTTCTATTACCAAGGCATCGCCGTCCACCTGGCCGAGAAGGCCGAGGACCTCAGCATGACCGACTTTACCGAAAATGAGAATCCTGCCGCCAGCGGCATTGACCCTGACATAGGCCTCCCTTATGCTTTTCTGGAGTTTCAGCACCACGGGGCAGGTGCAGTCCATAACATCAAGGCCCAACCTGTCCGCAGCACGATATGTGGCAGGCGGCTCGCCGTGCGCCCTTATAAGCACCCTGGAGCCACGTGGAAGTGTCTCCAGGTCTTCCGCCGACACCGTAACGAGACCGAGAGAGCGGAGCCGTTCGAGCTCAGATTCATTGTGGACAATGGAGCCCAACGAATACAATTTCTTTCCCCCGCTTTCAGACAACACATCCTCCGCTTTGCTTACAGCACGGATAACGCCACCGCAAAAACCTGAACCAGGGTCTATTTCCACGGATATTGCCATAACTTACTTGCCGAATCTTTCCTCAACCAGTTTTTTTATCCAGACCATCTGGTCCTGCAATGTCATATCAGAATTATCCAGAACCACCGCATCCTCAGCCTGCCTCAACGGAGAAGTCTCCCTGTGGGAGTCTATGTAGTCGCGGCTTTTCAGGTTCTCGAGAACCTCCTGAAAATCGGGATGCTGTCCACCCGCAACCATCTCATTCAGACGCCTTTGCGCACGGACCTTGTCATCCGCCACCATGAAGATTTTCAGGTCGGCATTCGGGAAAACAGACGTGCCGATGTCACGTCCGTCCATGACAATGCGACCGTTCTTCCCGTATGAGACGAGAAGTTCATCCACAAAATTCCTCACCTGGGGAATCACCGCCACCGGACTCACATGAGAAGACACAGCCAAGGTCCTGATCTGCGAATCCACACATTGGTCGCCGATAAAAGTATGGCTGCCTTCTGGCGAATACTCGAAATGAATGTCAATGCCGAGGAGCGCGGCGACAAGCGCGTCCTTGTCAATGCTGCCGTCTTCCCGCACCATGCCATGTTCCATCGCATACAGGGTCACAGCCCTGTACAACGCCCCCGAGTCGAGATACAGGAACGAGAATTCTTTGGCTATCAGTTTCGCGAAGGAACTTTTGCCTGTTGATGAGTAGCCGTCTATGGCAATGATTATATCTGGTATATTATGCATTTTTACAGTTGGTTTCGGACAAATGTAATAAATATTTCTGTCAATCAGCGTTTGCCTTTAGGGAATCGGACGGTAAAGCATGCTCCGCCGAGCACAAACGACTTACTGTAGAAGATCTCGCCGCCGCATCTTTCGAGGATATTCTTGCAGATGGCGAGTCCCAAGCCGGTTCCGCCGCTCTTGGTGGTGAAGTTCGGAGTAAACAGACGGCTGCGGTTTTCATCCTTGATTCCAGGACCGCTGTCTTCCAATACTATATCATAAAATCCTTCCTTCGAACTGTTTCGCAATGACAGAACTATATGGCCAAGTTCCGGTTCCCTGCCCGCTTCCTTGTCTTCTGTCTGCTGGTTCTCAATCGCCTGCACGGCATTGGTAAGCAGATTCACGAACACACGTATCAGCTGCGGCTTCGGCCCGGTCACCCACGCATCTTTCAGTCCGAAATAGCCGAAACTGATGTTTTCCTTGTCATCGAACATCGAAATCTGGTCAGATGCCATATCGTCAAGATTGATAGGCACCATCTCCTCAGTATAGAGTTTGGCGAATGTCGAGAATTCATTGGCCGTATCCGTAAGTACTTCAATGCTGTCCAGAATCAGGCGGGATATGTCCTCGAACTTGGTTTCCCAGGTAGGATCGTTCTTGCTCTTGAGCCGTATCAGCCTCTGTATCTGGAGTTTCATCGGAGTAAGCGGGTTCTTGATCTCATGAGCCACCTGACGCGCCATCTCACTCCAGGCCCTTTCACGCTCAGCCTGGGCCACCTGCTTGCTGGATTCCGAGAGGTCATGAACCATGAGATTATAGGCTCTTACCAGGCTGGAAATTTCATCTTCCTTGTCATATATGATATATTCCAGTCCGCCGGTTCTCGCATAAATCATCTTCCTGCCCATCTCCACTATCGGCCGGAACATCTTGTCCACCACTTTTGTCGTAAGAAACCTGGTGATTATCAGCAAGATGAAGAACACTGTTATCACGAAGACCGAGTGGAACACGGCATCCTGCTTGAATGAAAGTCCGGAATCGGTATATGGCGCACTCAGAATCGCGAGGATCTTGCCCTTGTCATTGAATATCGGGGCATACATCGTGTAGAAATTCCTGCCGCCTATGCTTTCACGGTGGATGTAGAACCGCTTGTTGCTGTACATTATGTTCCTGTAGGCCTCAGGGTTCGTCCTGGAGCCGAGCAGCATCTTCTCATACACTTCAGGTGCGGTGGTATTGAACACCCTGCCTCCCGGAGTATAGAGCGTAATGTCGGAACGGGTGTAGTTTCCGATATCATCCATTATGCTCGCCATATCCTGTGAAGCCACATCGCTGTAGGAAGAGCAGTATCTGACACGGTTCGCCATCAGGGACTGGATGGTGGTAATCTTGCTGGTCATCAGCCTCATCACATTGGCATCATTTCTTTTATATACGAAGAACACCATGATCGTGCTCATCGTCACCAGTGTCATGAGCATTGACAGGAACAGCACCGTATTCACCCTGGACTTGTAGTAATTCTTCTCGAAATTGCCGTACTTCTTCCTCCGCCAGCCTATCAGGCTTATCCAGGAATAGGCCGCCAGCCACAACATACAGGCCGCGAGTGCGTATTGGGACGCGCCGATTCGCGGACGGGATATGACAATGCTCTCGTCAGGATAGAGGTGGCTGTAGAAATGCACGTAGGCATCTACCGACAGCCTTTCCGACACGTCTTCTACATCATGCGTCCTGAATTTGCCGTTGAGCACTGTAGGATAAGGATAATCACCCTTGTAGCTGACAAGCTTTCCGTCAATGTACTTGGCAAATGAGTACTGCGGAGGTATCACGACCGCGCCCGGAGATGAAGAATCGAGCACAAAGGCATAGCCCCGCTCATTCTTGTCGGATTTCGAATTCACGCCGAGCAGCATCTTGGTAGTGCCGTTCTTCGGGGAATAATAGACGAACATTCCGGTATATTGGGCCATTCCGTTGGCTGTACGGCTGTACACGAATCTGGATTCAGGAGCAATCGGGACAGCATTCACCACCCTTTCATTGAAATACTTGGCCACCTGCGGATCGGAGATGTTCTCCTTGAACAGATAGACGCTTATGTCGAAGTCCTTGGAAATCCTGTTCATGTAGGTTTCCGTGATTCTGTTCAATATGATCTTGTAATCATTGGTGGCTGCCATCACTTCCGGGATGGAATTGTCCGCCGCGATCGCATTCTCCATGCCCCTCAACTGGAGTTCCAGTCCGAGATCCCGGTCTATGGACAGACGGTTCAGCCAGATCTGCACGCGGTTGGTTTCCTTCTGCGTCCCGAGCAGTGAGAACATCAGCAGGAAAAACACTGCACTGAAGATCGCGAACACGGATCTTCCGGTACGTGAGAACACGTCATATTTCAGTCCCGTATCATTGAACACGGCAATCCTGATTATCTGCAGGGAAAGCGGAACGGTGGATACCAATGCCAGATAGGACAGATATATGTACAGTGAGAAGCGGCCGAGCTGGACTATCTTGTAGAGTTCCAGGGATATGTTGGAATTCAGGATAAGGCTTCTGAAAGTAACTGCCGTATAAGCGATTACGAGAATATCAGAAAGCAACACGAATGCGATGGTCAGGCGTTTGTGCGCAAGGCTTGACTTCATGAATTCCCGGACAGGACTCTCGGCGATGTAGAGGCAGGCGAAGACCAGCACGAGCCAGATGTTTATTATCAATACCGCGCCAAGGGAATACAATATAGGGCCGTCCGCATACAATGTTGGCGAGAACAGCGTATCGGAGCTCTGCATTCCGTATCCGACTATATAGAACGCAAGCATCGCCACGGTTATGGACAGGATGGAAAACCACATTGACCTGAGGCTCCTGTTGAAATACAGGAATGTCAGCACTCCTATCACGAAGAATGCGGCGGAGAGCCACAGCAGGGTCGTGTCCGGCAGTATCGGAGCGATCCTGGTAGCCTCCTGTATGAGTTTCATGAGCGGATACCCGTTGACCGAAATCACGGAGCCGCCACTCGTACTGATAGGGTGGAGCGAAAACCTGTCTGAGAGGCGGAACTTAGGGTTTACCCCGTTTACTGACCTGGTATCCAAGGTGTTACGGACTTCCAGTCCTCCGATTACGCGACATCCGTTCCTGTCTGTCAATGATTTCACGAGATACCATTTAGGGCCGATGCTCAGGTATTTTACTGTCGTGTCTGCCTCCACGAGAGGTGACACGAAGTTGTATCGGAGATTGCCGAACCGCTGGACCACAAGCTTATGGCTGATATCATCATTGTCCAGAGAAAACTGATTGACCCAAGACTGGAGCGAATCGCTGTAATAGCGGTAAATCACCATATCTTCAGGCACGTCTTTCAGGTTCAGCCATCCGCCCGGGCTCTGGTCCAATGCTTCCTGCATATAGTCTTCAAGCTGGGCAAAACGCTTGTTCAGCACTTTGTCGAAGTGTCTGGTTGCATAATCCGAAAAATCTCCACGCCTGTCCACGAACAGGTTCGCCAACATGAGCAGGAACGCTATGCCGACCAGAATCGCCCACACGTTCTTGCCGAAAAGGCTTTTCCAGCATTTTACCAGTTTCTCTTTCAATGCTGCCATATTACTTGTTATTCGTGATGATATGGCTCACCGCGCATTATGGTGAAGGCGCGATAGAGCTGTTCAGTGAAAATCACTCTGACCATCTGATGGGAAAACGTCATCTCGGAAAGCGAAATCTTGGAATCGGCACGCGAATACACTTCGCGAGGGAATCCGTATGCCCCTCCGATCACGAAGACGATGTCCCTTCCGCTGCAGGCCATCTTGTTCTGGAGCATTGACGCGAATTCCACCGAACGGAACTGCTTGCCGTGCTCGTCCATAAGAATCACATCGTCTCCCGGACGGATCTGCGCGAGCAGGAGTTCGCCTTCGCGAGCCTTTATCTGTTCCCGGGTCAATGAGGACACATTCTTCAGTTCAGGTATTTCCACGACATTGAACTGTATATAATGCGCCAGTCTGGATTTGTACAGGTCCAGACCTTCCCTAACCCATTTCACGTCAGTCTTTCCGACTGTAATCAAAGTCATCTTCATACGGGTACAAAAATAACTTCTTTTGGGATGATTTCCAATTGGCTCGGTATTTGCTGTTATGAAGGGCCGAAAAAAGCAAGTTATACACTTATGGGCATAAGACATTTCATCGTTTTGTTCACGACTGCGGCAGCAATGTGCTGCGGCATAGATTCTTATGCTCAGGATGAGGGATATGATGTATTCATCCCTATCGCGAAGTACATCAGGCAGGGAGATGCAGAGAAACTGGCTGCGTGGTTCGATGACAACCTGGAGATATCCGTCATCTCGAACACGAGCGATTCGAGCAAGAACCAGGCACGGCAGATCCTGAAAGCCTTCTTCGACAGCTACACGCCCCGAGGTTTCGAAATCACACATACTGCAGGCCGTTCCAATATGAAATACGCGGTGGGACGCCTGAATGCAGGGGGCGAGACGTTCGAGGTCACAATCTTCGTCAGTTACAAGCAAGTCACCTACAAGATTCAGCAGTTGAAGATTCTCAGAGAAAAATAAAAAAATCAGCGGTCCGTAAAACGAGCCGCTGATTTTTTATTTGTCGAAAGCAACTTATTTCTGCCTCATGAACAGCTGTACCGGACAGCCTGTGAGGTCGAAATGCTCTCTCAGCTTGTTTTCCAGGAAACGCTTGTACGGTTCCTTGATGTACTGCGGGAGATTGCAGAAGAACGCAAATGCCGGGAACTTGGTCGGAAGCTGTGTCATATACTTGATTTTCACGAGCTTGCCCTTCCACATCGGCGGAGGATAGTTCTCGATTTCCGGCAGCATGGCATCCATGAGCTTGGATGTGGAAATCTTGTTGGAGTAGTTGGCCCACACGTGGCCGATTTCATTGAGCACATCCAGGATTCTCTGCTTCTTGAGCACTGACGTGAAAATGATAGGGACATCGCTGAACGGAGCTATCCTTGCCCTGAGCGACTTGGTGTACTCTGCGAGAGTATTGCTTTCCTTCTCGAAAAGGTCCCATTTGTTCACTACCAGGACGCAGCCCTTCCTGTTCTTCTTGATAAGATTGAAGATATTCATGTCCTGCGCCTCCATACCGGTAGTGGCATCTATCATCATGATGCAGACGTCACTGTGCTCGATGGCCCTGATGGAACGCATCACAGAATAGAACTCCAGATCCTCGCTGACTCTGTTCTTCTTACGTATTCCGGCAGTGTCCACGAACATGAACTCGTGGCCAAACTTGTTGTAATACGATGATATTGAATCTCTTGTGGTTCCGGCAACAGAAGTCACGATATTTCTCTCCTCGCCGAGAAGCGCATTTGTAAGAGAGGATTTGCCGACATTCGGCTTGCCTACTATGGTGATACGCGGAACGCCAGGATGTTCGTCCTCCGCTTCCGTATCCTCCGGCAGTTTCTTGAGCACCTCGTCCAGGAGGTCACCTGTTCCGCCGCCATTGGCTGCCGATATGCTGAAAATTTCACCGAGACCGAGACCATAGAACTGATATGTATCGAACATCTTTTCACCGGAGTCCACCTTGTTCACGGCCACGACTACCGGTTTGCCGCTCCTTCTGAGCAGGTCGGCGATTTCCGAATCGTAATCGGTGATGCCCGTGGCGGCCTCCACCATGAACAATATCAGATCCGCTTCCTCAATAGCGATTACTACCTGTTTTCTGATTTCTTCTTCGAAAACGTCATCCGAACCGGAAGTATATCCACCGGTATCCACCACTGAAAACTCCTTGCCGCACCATTCGCATTTTCCATAATGCCTGTCGCGTGTCACGCCTGCGGTTTCATCTACAATGGCCTGCCTCATACCCACGAGGCGGTTGAAAAGTGTGGACTTACCCACATTAGGGCGTCCTACGATTGCTACTAAACTCATCTTTTTAATACTTGATATCTGCTCTCACGAGAAGATTGTTTTTCCCGTATCCCGGGCTTCTTTATATAATCGGGCCTCAGCCCTTCTTGTCAGCTTTTTTCTCTGACGGATACAAGCCGCAGCCGATGCACGACTCGCTGTACGTACCGGAACATGTCGCTCCGTTCTTCTTTCCGCCTTCCGTTTTCGAAAAACGTTCGTCGTCTTCCTCGCGCATACATCTGATGCCCATTTTCTTCATATTTTCATTGGACCCGACATCGGTCTGCGGAAACGCCTTGTTGCGGAAGATGATGTTGAAACACATTCCGGCGACTCCGATTCCGATAAGTATCAATGCTGCAAGAAAAACTTTCATAATATAATGTTACCCTCTCCTCCGCAAAGGAGAGGGATTTGTCAATGTCTTAAAAAATAAACTCAGGGCTGATAGGCTCGTTGTCGCAGACCTTGCGGATAATTCTCGCAAATGTCTCGGTCATTGAAACCACCTTGATCTTGCTCTTGTCCACTGCAGGATCTGACGTAAGAGGAATCGTGTCAGTCACATACACCTCAGAGAGCTTGGAAGCATTGATCCTGTCATAAGCCGGTCCTGAAAGGATGGCGTGGGTCGCGCAGGCTCTCACGCTCTTGGCACCTTTTTCAATGAGGATGTCAGCGGCCTTGGTCAATGTTCCTGCCGTATCGATCATGTCATCCACGATAACCACGTTCTTGCCCTCAACTTCTCCGATAGCGGTAATGGAAGCCACTACATTGGCCCTCTCTCTGGACTTGTGGCAGATGATTACCGGGCAGGCGAGATCCTTGGCATAAGCGTTGGCTCTCTTGGCGCCGCCCATATCTGGGGCTGCAATGGCCATATTCTCGAGATTGAGCGACTTGAGGTAAGGTATGAACACCTTGCTTGCATAAATATGGTCCACAGGAATATCGAAGAAACCCTGGATCTGGTCAGCGTGAAGGTCACAGGTCATTATCCTGTCCACCCCTGCTGCGCAAAGAAGGTTTGCCACGAGTTTGGCTCCGATAGACACTCTCGGCTTGTCTTTTCTGTCCTGGCGTGCCCAGCCGAAGTAAGGCATCACGGCAATCACTTTGTAAGCAGAAGCTCTCTTGGCTGCATCGATGGTGAGGAGCAGTTCCATCAGATTCTCTGCAGGCGGGAATGTGGACTGGAGCACAAATACGGTGGCTCCACGTACGCTTTCAGTAAATGAAGGCTGGAACTCTCCGTCACTGAAGACAGTGACTTCTGAATCTCCAAGATGAATTTCACCTTCTCCTTCCGGCTGAAGTTTGTTAAGTTCAGCAACGACTTTTGCGGCAAAGTCCTTTGAGGCCCTGCAGGCAAACAATTCCATTTTATGTTGGCAGTTCATATAAAAGTTATTGGTTTGTTTCTTTCTGTTCAGCAAGGACGGTTCCTATGTAATCGAGGATTTCATCCCGACCAAGTCCGGTTTCTGACGAACTGACGAAGCTCAGAGGCAACTCCTCCCAAAACTCCGACAGCTGTCTTTTGTCCTTTTCTATTTGTGTAGCTCTGGCCACCGGGCCCATCTTGTCACCTTTCGTGAAGATAATCGCAAATGGTATGTCACTGTTTCCCAGTTCGTTGAGAAAGTCCATATCCACTTTGCCGATGTCGTGCCTTACGTCTATCAGCACGAACAGCATGACCATTTCCTGAGAATGGTTCAGATAATTCCTTATGACATTCTTGAGTTTTTCGCGTTCAGAATCAGGAAGTTTTGCATAACCGTATCCGGGCAGATCCACCAGGTACCAGCTGTCATTGATAAGAAAATGATTCACCAGCTTGGTCTTGCCGGGAGTTCCGGAGGTCATCGCCAGTTTGCCGTTTCCGGTCAGCATGTTTATCAGTGAGGATTTTCCGACATTGGACCTTCCGATGAAGGCGAACTCGGGCAACTTGCGCGACGGTTTCTGTTCAACCTTCGTACTGCTGCCTGCAAATTTTGCACTTGTTATCTTCATACCGGGTTTCATTCTCGATTATTGTCAAGCACTTCCAAAGCCGTTTTCAGGGGGTTTCGAGTCATTTTCCGGAAATCTTGGACGTTTCCGCAGAAATCAGCCTCTGAAAAGCGGTGCAAAGATAGCAAAATTTTGCAGTTATCAGGCAATTTTATAAATTTGCGGCGTAAAAATCTGACTGAAACAATTTTATACTAAGAATATGGCAACAACAGCTGATTTCAAAAACGGAATGTACCTTAATTTCAACGGCAAACCTTGTATGCTGGTTTACTTCCAGCACGTGAAGCCGGGTAAAGGTCCAGCATTCGTAAAAACCAAACTCCGCAACCTCGAGAACGGACGTATCCTCGAAAACACTTTCACCGCAGGTGCAAAAGTAGAGACCATCAATGTGGAGAGACGTCCTTACCAGTTCCTTTATGAAGATGAGGACGGATTCAACTTCATGCATGAAGAGACATACGAGCAGATTCACCTTCCTAAGGATGTCGTAGAGAACGCAGACCTCATGAAAGAAGGACAGCACGTGGAGATGATGTTCGTAGTGGATGATGAGAGATGCCTCACCTGCGAGCTCCCTACATACGTAACTCTCAAGGTTACTTATACAGAGCCTGCCGTAAAGGGAAACACCGCTTCCACCAGCGCCCTCAAGGAGTGCACACTCGAGACAGGCGCCAAGATCATGGTTCCGCTCTTCATCAACCAGGATGACGTCATCACCGTCAACACCACAGACCGTTCATACGGCCAGCGTGTATAAGGTATTGGGACAAAACCAGATACAGGAGTGACTAAAACACTTTTAGTCACTCTTTTTTTTCACTTTTTCCAACAGAACAAATGGAAAACAACCGAAAATTCGGGACAATCTTCGAGATTGGCGATTGCCTTGTGTCAGAAGAAGTCATCACGGAATACTTCGCCTGCGACTATGAAAAGTGCAAAGGCTGCTGCTGCATAATAGGTGACAGCGGCGCTCCGCTGAAAGAAGAGGAAATCGACAAGATTGAAGAGTCGTACGGGAGTTTCTCCGACTTGATGCAGGAGTCCGGCAGACAAGTCATTGACAAAAAAGGATTCTTCGAGATAGATGTCGATGGGGATATAGTGACTCCGCTCTGTCCGGGGACCGAGGAATGCGCCTATACGCTCTTCGATGAGCATAAGAACTGCTTCTGCGCCATGGAACGCAGTTATTTCGCAGGAAAATGCAAATTCCGCAAGCCGATATCCTGCTGGCTCTATCCTATAAGGGTAACCAGACTGTCCAACGGCAAGGACGCGCTGAACCTGCACAGATGGGAAATCTGCAAGGATGCTTTCGAAAAAGGCCGGAGAGAGAATGTCCGCGTATATGAATTTTTACGCGAACCTCTCATAGCGGCTTACGGAGAAGAATTCTGGGAAGCATTGTCCTTCGCCGCAAAGAATTTCCTGGGATAGAGGCTATTCCGCCTCACTCTTGGCCGCCAGAAGTTTGACGGCATCATCGTAGTTGTCAGCATTGACCTTCACCTCAAGGCTGTCGATGGCAGCATTGATAGAAGGATAAGCAGAAGTCTGACCGAACACTTCGGCCGGGATACCGTTGGCATTGAGCAGTCCTGCCGCAAAGTCGGCGCTCATCTGGTCTGAATAGCGCGCGACGGTCTTAAGTTCCTAATCTTATTCCGTTTTTCGCAGTGCGTTTTCGAGTCCGTAGATAATTCTTATGGCATCTTTCCTGAGGCCTTCCACCTCAAATCCGCCAAGCGTTCTGGTCAGGGTAATCCTGTCTTCCAACATTCTGGACAGGCGGTTCAGGAAAGAACGGTTACGGAAGGTCAGGTTCTCGCCTTCTTCCTTCTCCAGGCGGTATCCCTTGTCTTCCATATACTTCACGACGCCATCGCGCACCTCAGCATATTCGCCCGGTATCAATGCCTCCTTCTTCACGAATCCGAATATCGGATAAACTGAAGAAATCGCCGCGAACATCAATGCTATCTGCCACAATGAGTCGTATCCGTTTCTGAACATCGTGCTTATATTTCCGTCCAGCACATGGGCCAGGACGAGCACGGTCATGATGATTATCAGCAATATGGTAAAATAGAAAAAGTATTTCACCGCTCTTACAATGTACTTCAATACTGATGACATAATCAAGTGATCATTTTTAATCTTCTCCACGAATATAGTCATTTTTTTCAAAACAACCTCTTTGTTTCTCCATCCGCGAGGGATGAACCTCCATATCCGCAATTGCATTTAAAATTACTTTATGTATCTTTGTGTGAAGTAGTTTAAAAAATGTCAGAAAACACTCAATACATAGTTTCAGCGCGGAAATACCGCCCGACATCTTTCGAAGGACTTATCGGGCAGGACAACATCGCACGCACCCTGAAGAACTCCATTGTCAGAGGAAAACTTGCGCACGCATATCTTTTCTGCGGACCGAGAGGCGTGGGAAAGACCAGCGCTGCCAGAATCTTCGCCAAGACCATCAACTGCGAACATCCGTCCGCGGACATGGAGCCTTGCGGCCAATGCGAATCATGCATTTCGTTCCAGGAAGGCAGGTCGTACTGCATCCACGAGCTGGACGCCGCTTCCAACAATGGTGTGGACGACATCAAGGCCCTGATGGACCAGGTGCAGATTCCTCCGCAGATCGGAAAATACAGCGTATATATCATCGACGAGGTGCACATGCTGTCCTCACAGGCGTTCAATGCGTTTTTGAAGACTCTTGAGGAACCGCCCGCACACGCGATTTTCATATTGGCGACGACGGAGAAACACAAGATCCTGCCGACCATATTGTCTCGATGCCAGACCTATGATTTCAACAGAATCAGCATCCCGGACATCGTCAGCAACCTCCGCAGCATCGCCGTCAAGGAGAACATCACCATAGATGACGAGTCGCTGCATATCATAGCACGCAAAGCTGACGGAGCGATGCGTGACGCATTGACCATATTCGACCAGACTGTGGCGTTCTGCGGAACCGACGTCAAGTATGAGGACGTGCTGCACAACCTGAACGTGCTGGACTTCGAACACGGCTTCAAGATAACGGAGCAGATGCTTGCAAACGACTATGCTTCAGCACTTCTGGAGTTCGACAGCATCCTGTCCAAGGGATTCAATGCATTGTACTTCGTGTCATCGCTGAGCGACCATTTCAGAAATCTGGTAGTGGCAAAGAACGCGGCACTGGACGCATTGCTGGAGCTGCCTGATTCATTGAAAAAGAAATATAAGGAGCAGGCGGACAAATGCTCGCTCCAGTTCCTGTACAACGCTCTCGCCATTACGGCCCAGTGCGAGGCAGGATATAAGGAGAGCATAAATCCGAGGCTGCACATCGAGTTTACCCTGATGAAACTCTGTTTCCTGTCAGGAGGTGAGGTAGCGCTGAGTGCTGTCCAGTCAGTTCCGGCGGCACCACGTCAGGCGACACCGGCAAGACAGGCAGCACCGGTGGAGAAGGCAGTTGCCGCATCCGGTCCTGTCGCGGATACACCTGAAAGCAGGACGGCAAGCCAGGCCTCAGCCGAAACACCAGAACCTCAGAAGGAGACCACTCCAAGCACAGCCGAAAGCTCCGTACAGACAGCAGCAGAGCCGACTCCTGTTCAGGTCAATGACGCAGGACAGACTGAGACTCAGGCCTATGCAGAGGAACAGCCCGCCCCGGCGCCTGCCGCAAGAAGACGCAAGGCAACCAAGACTGCGTCATCGCTTTCTCTTGATGCCATCAATGAAGAGGGAGAAAGGAAGGAAGTCAGCGCTTCTGGCATAACATTGTCAGACAAGATGCCTGAGGACCTGGCGATTTACGAGAGCTGGAAGAAAATACCGGAGCAATATGTGAGCAGGCCGAGACTATACACGACATTGTCCTCGACCAAAACCAATCTCAAAAACAAGGAATCCTACAAACTTCTGGAATTTTATGTGCAGAACAGCTCGCAGAAGGCCTGGGTGGAACAGGAATTGCTCAGGGAACTCGAGTCCAAGATCCAGAAGGACCTCGGCTCGTCCAGAGTGCGTCTTGCCGTCGAGGTGATTCCTCAGGAAAAAGTGGAAAAGAGAATATACATGCCGGAGGACAAGGCCAAGGCCATGATTTCCGGCAATGAAGAGATCGGCAATCTGGTGAAGGATTTCGGTCTGGATGTAAAATAGTGAATGAAATGAAACTTCGTTGCGAAAATTTGGTAAAGAAATATGGGGTAAGGACTGTGGTGAAGGGCGTGTCCATGGAAGTGCAGCAGGGCGAAATCGTCGGCTTCCTCGGACCTAACGGAGCGGGGAAGACCACAAGTTTCTATATGATTACAGGACAGATTGTTCCGAACGGCGGCCGCATATATCTGGACGATGAGGATATCACGGACCTGCCTATGTACAAAAGGTCCCTCAAGGGTGTGGGTTACCTGCCTCAGGAGGCGTCCGTTTTCAGGAAGATGTCCGTGGAGGACAATATCATGTCCGTCATGGAGATGTCCAATATGACCAAGGCGGAGCGTAACGAGAGACTTGAATCGCTGATAGACGAGTTCAATCTTTCCAAAGTCCGCAAGAGTCTCGGCATCCAGCTTTCCGGAGGTGAGCGCAGAAGATGCGAAATCGCAAGGGCATTGTCCATTGACCCGAAATTCATCTTGCTGGACGAACCTTTCGCCGGTGTGGACCCTGTGGCCGTGGAAGATATCCAGTACATCATCGCAAAGCTCAAATACAAGAATATCGGCGTGATCATCACGGACCACAATGTCCAGGAGACTATGGCCATCATTGACAGGGCCTATCTTCTTTACGAGGGCACGATTCTCCAGTCCGGCACGCCTGAGAAGCTTGCCAATGACGAAGACGTGAGGACCAAGTACTTGAGTTCGGGATTCGTCCTCAAACATTCTCCGTCAGTAGAAAGGGCCAAGGCAGAGCACGCAGCAGCATTGGCAGCAGCCGCTGCCAAGAATGCAGATTAGCAAATCAGATTATTATGAAGATTTTAGTTGTTGATGACGAAAGAGCCATCAGAAATTCATTGAAAGAGATATTGTCCGACGAAGGTTACGCCGTGGATACCGCCGAGGATGGCGCGACGGCACTGGATATGGCCGGAAAAGAGAGGTACGATGTCATTTTCTGTGATATCAAAATGCCAAATATGGAAGGTACGGAAGTGCTGGAGAAGCTGAAGAAAGACGGCATCGACTCGGCTGTCATAATGATTTCCGGACACGGGGACATCGACACGGCTGTAGAATGCATCAAGAAAGGCGCTTTCGACTTCATACAGAAGCCTCTGGACCTCAACAGAATACTTATCACCATCAAAAACGCCACAGAGCGTTCTAAAATCATCACGGAAAACACGAACCTGAAGAAAAAGGTGTTCGGGCAGCAGACCGATCAAGCATCTCCGCGAGATGATAGAGAAGGTGGCGCCTACCGATGCACGTGTGCTGATAACCGGCCCGAACGGCTCAGGCAAGGAACTGGTAGCCAGAAGCCTTCATCAGCAGAGCAGCAGAAGCGCAATGCCGTACATCGAGGTAAACTGCGCCGCCATACCATCCGAACTGATTGAAAGTGAACTGTTTGGCCACGAGAAGGGAGCCTTCACTTCTGCCATCAAGCAGCATAAGGGAAAGTTCGAGCAGGCTGACGGCGGAACATTGTTCCTGGATGAAATCGGTGATATGAGCCTTGCGGCCCAGGCAAAAGTCCTGCGTGTGCTTCAGGAAAGAAAACTTTCCAGGGTAGGCAGCGACAAGGACATAGAGGTGGACGTGAGGGTTATCGCAGCTACGAACAAGGACTTGAGGGCGGAGATAGAGAAGGGCAATTTCCGTGAGGACCTTTACCACCGCTTGAGCGTAATCGTTCTCCACGTGCCTTCTCTCGATGAGAGAAAAGACGATATTCCTCTGCTGGTCAATTATTTCAATGACAAGGTAAGCACCGAGTCAGGCATGCCGAAGAAGGAGTTCTCGCCTCAGGCCATAAAGATGCTTCAGGACAAGAGCTGGACCGGCAATATCCGTGAACTCAGGAACGTGGTCGAGAGGCTTCTCATTCTCGGAGGCAACCCGGTTTCCCCGCAGGATATCAAGGATTACGTCAATATCGTGTAATACCTGAAGTGTCCGCAGGGACTACCGATGAGCTGTCTGCTGGGACAACTACTGAGCTGTCCACAGGAACAACCACTGTACTGTTGGCCGGATTTACCGCCATACTGTCGGCCGGATTCATGGTCAGCGTATCCGTCTTCACTTTCACAGGTTCGGCCGGCTGGAATTTCAGCGGCTCAGGCAGCAGCGGCAGAAGTTTCACGAACGCTGCCGAATCCTTCCAGACAGGAGTATAAGCAGCAGTGTCAATGCCTATGACCCTGAAGGCCTGCCTTGCTATTCCGAGCGTATCGGAAGCAGCCACCAGACGCGGAATCACTCCCGTAAACACAGGAGAGCGCTGAGTATCAATGATTTGTTCACCTTCCAGCCTGGTCCTGACCGCATATACCGCGGTACGGCCCCCAGCAAGACCTTTCAATATGTCATTGACCGTTGCGACATTGACAGCATTGATATTGTCCTTATACCTCGTGACGAGGTCCTTGCCGTAAGAATATCTGAGCGCCAGCATTGACATGATCATCTGAGGATCCGACAGTCTTGCCTCTATCGACTTGAGCAGCACGGACTTGCATACATTCAGTTCTTTCTGGTCGATGGAAGCGGTGCGGAGAGCCCGACGGAC